>ERZ809296.150-NODE-150-length-122438-cov-30.038919_pt1 | contig 122438 bp, 131 predicted proteins | sample MGYA00520511_ERZ809296 | MGnify/ENA primary metagenome ERZ809296 (study PRJEB31576, sample SAMEA3212662) | Homo sapiens | biome: human-gut; feature: human gut; material: fecal | place: Sweden | collected 2012 ...
CGGCACAGCCGGAGGGGCAGCAGCGCCCCGCGCGCCCGGCCCAGCCGCATCCGGCACGCCCGCACGCCGTGCAGCCGGAGGGCCAGCAGCACCCCGTCCGTCCCCGGCCTGCACAGCAGCATGCCCAGCCCCGCCCGGGGCAGACGCGGGATTCGCACGCGCAGCAGCCACAGCGGCCGGTCCGTCCGCGTCCGGAGCAGACGCACACCGCGCGTCCGCAGCCGGTCTCGCGCCCCGTGCCGGAGACGGAGGTACAGGCAGAACCCGCCGTACGCCCCGCGCGCCCGGACCAGCCGGAAGCGCCGCGCCGTGCCGGACGCAGCGGCTGCCTCGGCGGCCTGATCTATTTTGCCTTCGTCGTCAGCATCAGCATCATTCTCGCCTGCGTCGGCTGGATGGCGGCGTCGGACGTGCTCGCGCTCAATAAGGAGCCGGTCACGGCGACGGTCACGCTCGACAAGGCGGAGTTCAAGGACGTCACCATTTCGTACACGGACGCTGACGGCAACGCCAAGGAGCGCGCCGGTCATCAGGTGAGCGTGGGCTACGTGGCAAAGCAGCTCAAGGACGCCGGCATCATCAAGTACAAGGGCCTCTTCGAGCTATACTGCAGCGTCTCGCACGCGAAAACGAAGATCGACCCCGGCACGTACGAGCTGAGCACGAACTACGATTACCGCGCCCTCGTCAAGAAAATGCAGGTCGGCTCCGGCGCCATGGTCACGACCAAGGTCACCATCCCCGAGGGCTATACGATGGAGCAGATCTTCCACAAGCTCGAGGATGAAAACGTCTGCTCGTATGACGACCTCATGGATGCGGCGGCCAATTATTCCTACAACTACTCGTTCATCGACCAGAGCATGCAGGGCGACGCCAAGCGCCTCGAGGGCTTCCTGTTCCCGGACACGTATGAGTTCTATCAGGGCATGCAGGCATCGAGCGCCATCAATAAATTCCTCGAAAACTTCCACGACCGCATCACGGCCGAGATGCTCGAAAAGGCGGACGAGCGCGGCATGACCATGCAGGAGGTCGTCACGGTCGCGTCCATGATCGAGAAGGAAGCGGCCAACGACGATGAGCGCGCCATGATCGCCGCCGTCATCTATAACCGCATCGAAGCGGGTATGCCGCTGCAGATCGACTCGACGATCATGTATGTCCTGCCGGAGCACAAGGATGTGCTCACCGTGGAGGACACGAAGATCGACAGCCCGTACAACACCTATCAGAACAAGGGCCTGCCGCCCACACCGATCGCCAACCCCGGTCTTGCGTCCCTCAAGGCGACGCTCTCGCCGGCGAGCACGCAGGCGCTGTACTACGCGCTCGACGCCGAGTCCGGCACGCACAAGTTCTTCACGAGCTATGGCGAGTTCCAGGCGTTCGTGGCCAAACAGAGTTATTCACAATAAGCGGGGTTGATTCATGAACAAACCGGAATTGTTATGCCCTGCCGGAGATCTGGAGCGCCTGCAAATGGCGCTCCATTTCGGTGCAGACGCAGTGTATCTGGCCGGGGCGCAGTTCGGCATGCGCGCCGGAGCCGAAAATTTCACACCGGACGGCATCCGCGCGGCCGTGCAGCTTGCGCACGCGCAGGGCTCCGCCGTACACGTGACGTGCAATACGCTGCCGCGTGATGACGAGATGGCGCAGCTGCCGGCGTATCTGGAGCTGCTCGATGATGCGGGGGTGGATGCGATCATCGCGGCCGATCTCGGCGTCATCACGCTCGCCAAGCGCTATGCGCCGCACGTCGCACTGCACGTCAGCACGCAGTTCGGCGTGGTCAATTCGGCGGCTGCTGCGGCGCTGCATGATCTCGGCGCGCAGCGGGTCGTGCTCGCACGCGAGCTGTCGCTCGCCGAGATCGCCGCCATCCGCGCCCACACGCCGCCCGAGCTGGAGCTCGAGGCGTTCGTCCACGGGGCGATGTGCGTGTCGTTTTCCGGCCGCTGCCTGCTGTCGAACTACCTCACCGGGCGCGATGCCAACCGCGGCCGTTGCGCCCAGCCCTGCCGCTGGAAGTACGGACTCACGGAGTCCAAGCGCCCCGGCCAGGTGTTTGACATCACGGAGGACGAACGCGGGACGTACATCTTTAACTCCCGCGACATGTGCATGATCGACCACCTGCCGGAGCTGCTGGCGGCCGGCATCACGAGCCTGAAGATCGAGGGGCGCACCAAGAGCGCTTACTACGTCGGCGCGGTCACGAATGCCTACCGCCACGCGCTCGATGATGCCATTGCCGGCCGTCCGCTCGACCCGGTCTGGCAGCGCGAGGTGCTGCAGATCAGTCACCGGCCGTACAGCACCGGGTTCTATTTCGGCCAGCCGGGGCAGTATACGGCAAACTCTGCCTACTTTGCCGGGGCGGAGGTCTGCGCCGTCGTGGAGGGCACCGCGGCCGATGGGCGCGCCGTGCTGACGCAGCGCAACAAGTTCGCCGTCGGAGATACGCTCGAGCTTGTCACAAATTCCGCCCCGCCTGTGACCTTCACGGCGCAGGACCTGCGCGACGCAGACGGGCTCCCGCTCGAGAGCGTGCCGCACCCGATGCAGCGCTTTACCATGCCGCTGCCGTGTGAAGCAGCACCGCTGTCGCTCGTGCGGCGGAAATTACCCGCTGAAACGGTTGACATTCGGCTCGAATGTGGTAAAATAGAAAAATCCAGAACATAACGCTTGGATGGAGAAAAGCTGTGCAGCACCCGGTCAGCAGAGAGAAGGGGACGGTGGAAGCCCTTCGGCCGGCAGCATGGCGGCCGCTCCGGAGCGGCCCGGGACGACCGGGACGTCTGTCCGCGTTAAGGACGACTTGAGACGCCGCGTGAGCGGCAATCAGGGTGGTACCGTGAATGCTCAAATGCCTTCGCCCCTGTATATGGGGTGGAGGCATCTTTTTTTGAAAGGAGACGTGTTATGGACTGTCTGCGTTGTCACAGTGAGATGGAGCATCTGGGGCAGGAATCCCTGCAGCTCGGGCAATACGGCTTTTTTACCGGCCACCTGTCCAACCTCTTTTCCGGTGCGCTGGAGGTCGATATTTATGCCTGCAGGCGCTGCGGCAAGCTGGAGTTTTACCGCGCGGACGCGCCCAGCCTTTCCGAGCGGCTGCAAAAAGAGTGAAGCAAGAGAATTTGAATTGGAGGATAGATGATTATGAAACCATATGGTCTGAATGAACTGCGCGAGATGTTCCTGCGCTTTTTCGAGACGAAGGGGCACCTGCGCCTGCCGAGCTTCTCGCTCATCCCGCAGGATGATGCGAGCCTGCTGCTCATCAACTCCGGCATGGCGCCGATGAAGCCCTATTTCAAGGGCGACAAGGAGCCGCCGCGCCACCGCGTCTGCACCTGCCAGAAGTGCATCCGCACCGGCGACATTGAAAACATCGGCAAGACTGCGCGCCACGGCACGTATTTTGAAATGCTCGGCAACTTCTCCTTCGGCGACTACTTCAAGCATGAAGCCATCGCCTGGTCGTGGGAGTTTCTGACGAGCCCGGACTGGGTCGGCCTCGATCCCGAGCGACTGTACCCGTCCGTGTATGAGAAGGACGACGAGGCGTTTAATATCTGGCGCGACGAGATCGGTATCCCCGAGAGCCGCATCACCCGCCTCGGCAAGGACGATAACTTCTGGGAGCACGGCTCCGGCCCGTGCGGCCCCTGCTCGGAGATCTATTTTGACCGCGGCGAGGAATACGGCTGCGGCAAGCCGGACTGCGCGCCCGGCTGCGACTGCGACCGTTATATGGAGGTCTGGAACAACGTCTTTTCCCAGTTTGACAACGACGGCAACGGCAACTATTCCGACCTCATTCAGAAGAACATCGACACCGGCATGGGCCTTGAGCGTCTGGCCGTTGTATGCCAGGGCGTGGATTCGCTCTTCGACGTGGACACCGTCATGAACATTACCCACAAGGTCAGCGAGATCACCGGCGCGCACTATGGCGACAGCCACAAGACCGATGTGTCCCTGCGTGTCATTACCGACCATATCCGTGCCTCCGTCATGATGATCTCGGACGGCATCCTGCCGTCGAACGAGGGCCGCGGCTATGTGCTGCGCCGTCTGCTGCGCCGCGCGGCGCGCCACGGCAAACTCCTCGGCGTCAACGAGCCGTTCCTGTATCAGGTCGTGGACATGGTCGTGCACGAAAACGAGTGCCAGTACCCTGAGCTGCGCGAAAAGCAGGCATATATCACCCGCGTCATCCGCAACGAGGAGGAGAACTTCGCCAAGACCATCGACGCCGGCATGCACATCTTTTCCGACCTGCTCGCCGAGCATCAGGCCAAGGGCGAGCGTGTGTTCTCCGGCGCAGATGCGTTCAAACTCTATGATACCTACGGTTTCCCAATCGACCTGACCCGCGAGATGGTGCAGGAGCAGGACATGACCGTGGATGAGGACGCGTTCCAGGACCTCATGGAGCAGCAGCGCGTGCGCGCGAGAAAGGCGCGCGAGGCGCTCGGCGACCTGGCGTGGGCCGGCGTGGACCTCGGCCTCGACCCGACGCCGACGCAGTTCACCGGCTATGACCACACGGCCGATCAGGGCACGATCCTGGCCATCGTCTGCGAGGGGGAGGTCTGCTCGGAGATCGACGAGGGCAAGCAGGGCGTGCTCGTGCTCGACTGCACGCCGTTTTATGCCGAGATGGGCGGCCAGGTGGCCGACCACGGCGTCATTGAAACCGACGGCGCGCTTTTCCAGGTGACGGACGTCCAGAAGGACAAGGCCGGCAAGTTCCTGCACTACGGCGTGATGCACTCTGGCCATCTGCAGGTCGAGCAGACCGTCACGGCGCGCATCGACACCGACCGCCGCAAGGCGATCATGCGTGCGCACTCGGCCACGCATCTGCTGCAGGCCGCGCTGCGCGAGGTGCTGGGCGACCACGTGCATCAGGCGGGCTCGCTCGTGGAGCCGGACCGCCTGCGCTTTGACCTGACGCATTTCTCGGCCATCACGCCCGAGGAGCTGGAGCGGGTCAACGAGATCGTCGGCGACTGGATCCTCGACGGCATGGACGTCACCGTGTCCGAAATGTCCATGGAGCAGGCCAAGGCCAGCGGCGCGACGGCGCTCTTCAGCGAGAAGTACGGCGATGTCGTGCGCGTGGTGAACATGGGCGGCAAGTCCATCGAGCTCTGCGGCGGCACGCATGTGGATAACACCGCCAAGATCGGCCCGTTCCGCATCACGGGCGAGAGCTCGGTCGCGTCCGGTGTGCGCCGCGTGGAGGCGATCACCGGCAAGGCCTATCTGCGCGAGATGGAGGCCGTTAACCGCCGCATGTACGCGGCGGCCGAGGTGCTGCACGCCAAGCCCGCCGACCTCATTGCGAAGGCGAAGGGCTTCACGGCGGAGCTCAAGGAGGCGCGCCAGAGCGTCGAGCGCATGAAAGAGAAGATCCTGCACAGCGACGTCGATCGCTTCCTCTACGCCTCGAAGAACATCGGCGGCATCAAGGTCATCACGACGACGCGCACCGACCTCGATGCCGGTGACCTGCGCAAGCTCGGCGACTTCCTGCGCGATAAGGATCCGGACACGGTCGCGGTGCTCGCGACGGCGACGGAGAGCAAGGTCACGTTCGTGGCCGTCTGCGGCAAGAACGCCGTGGGCAAGGGCATCCGCGCGGGCGATCTTGTGCGCGCCGTGTCGGCGGTCACCGGCGGCAAGGGCGGCGGCAAGCCGGACTCCGCCATGGGCGGCGGCAGCGAGGTGCTGAAGATCGACGACGCGCTGGCCATCGTAGACGATTTTGTGGCGGACAAGCTGGGACTGTAAGGAGGTTACCATTATGAACGATTGCCTGTTTTGTAAGATCGCGGCGGGGGAGATCCCTTCCACCTGCCTGTACAATGATGACGATGTTTATGCCTTTCGCGACATCAATCCTCAGATGCCGGTGCATTTTCTCGTGATCCCGAAGCAGCACATTGACTCGGTCGCGGCCATCACGGCGGAAAACTCCGCTGTGGTCGCCAAGTGCTTTGAGGTCATCGCGAAGCTTGCCGCGCAGGAGGGCCTGACTGGCGGCTACCGCGTCATTTCCAACTGCGGCGACGATGCCGGTCAGACCGTGCATCACCTGCACTTCCACGTCCTCGGCGGCGCGCCGATGGGTGAGAAGCTGCTGTAAAGCAACAAAATTCGGCGGCGGGCCTTGTTCCCGCCGCCGTTTTTGTTTATAATGTCTCCAGAGAAAGAGGGGGAGACGGCGTGCGAAAGCTGGCATACTGTGCAGGCGGATTTTCGGCTGCGATTTTTCTGGCGCACTTTCTGCTGCCGGTGCGCTGGGTGCTGCCCGGTGCGCTTGCGGCGGTCGTGCTCGCGCTCGTGACGCTGCTGCTCCCGGGGCGGACACGGCGCCGGGTCATGGTCGCGCTGCTGTCGGCGGCCATCGGCTTCGGGTGGTACGCTGCTGCCACGGCCATGCGCCTGACGCCTGCGCAGACCGTCTCTGCTGATGTGCAGACGGTCACGGCGCGCGTGACGGAGTATCCCGCTGCCTATGAGCATAGCTGTGGTCTGACCGTTCTGCTCACAAGCCCGAACGTGCCAAACTGCAAGGCACGGCTCTATGCCGCCGACGCGGGCGCGGCCGATCTGCGCCCCGGCGATGAGATCACGGCGGACGTGAAGCTCCGCCCATCCACGCTGCGCTATGGGGAGGAGACGGACTCCTACATTTCCAAGGGCATTTACCTCATCGGCAGCGTACAGGACAAAACACTCGCGCGCACCGGCGTGTGGAGCCGCAGCTGGCTCTACTGGCCGAAAACCGTCGCCCAATCGCTCAAAGCGAGCGCGCAGGCCGCCTTCCCGGCGGATGTGCTGCCGTTTGCGCAGGCGCTCATGCTCGGCGATAAATCCGCGCTCTACGCGCAGGATCTCGATATTCCGTTCAGTACGACCGGCATCATGCACACGGTCGCAGTCTCCGGATTGCATCTGGCGTTTCTGCTGGGCTTTTTGCGCCTGTTCACCGGCAACCGGCGCACGACGGCTATCATTGGCCTGCCGCTGATGGTCGTGTTCGCCGTTATGGCCGGGTGCAGCCCGTCGGTGCTGCGCGCGGCGTTCATGACGGCACTGGTGCTCTTTGCGCCGCTGCTCGGGCGGGAGAACGACCCGCCGACGTCGCTGCTGACTGCGCTGGCCATATTGCTCGCGGCCAATCCGTTTGCCGCGGCGAGCATCAGCCTGCAGCTGTCATTTGCGTCCATGGCAGGCCTGTTTTGCGCCTCCGGTGCGCTGCACCGCGCACTCGATGCGCGCCTGCTGCCCGACGGCGTGAAGCTCTCGCGGCCGCGGCGGAACGTCCGTGCCTTTTTCAGTGCCACAACGGCGAGCTCCGTCGGCGCCATGGTGTTCACCGTGCCGCTCACGGCGCTGCATTTCGGCAACATTTCGCTTATCGCGCCGGTCACGAACCTGCTCATTTTGTGGCTGCTGCCGGTCGCGTTTATCGGCTGCTATCTGGCGGCACTGTTCGGTCTTGTCTGGGCGTGGGGCGGCATGGCGCTCGCGTGGGTGACGGCGTGGCCGCTGCGCTATATCCTCGCGGTGGCAAAAGTGCTCTCCAAACTCCCGGGTGCGGTGCTGTTCACCGGCAACCGCATGGTTGTCTGGTGGCTCGTGCTGGTGTATGTTATGTTCGGTGCGGCGTGGCTGATCTCCCGCCGGCGCAAGGCACGCTACTGGATCCCGGCGGCGTGCAGCGTGCTGGCGCTGTGCGCGGTGCTGACCGTCAACGCCGTGCAGCTGCAGCGCACGTCGACCGTGACGGCGCTCGATGTCAGTCAGGGACAGAGCATCGTGTTTTCCAGCGGGCGGGCCTGCGCCGTGGTGGACTGCGGCGGCCGCTCTACCGTGGAGGACCCAGGCGATCTCGCGGCGCGCAAGCTGCTCGCGCAGGGGCACCGGAGTCTCGACCTGCTCGTGCTCACGCATCCGCATGACGATCATGTCAACGGCGTGCTGCGCCTGATGCATTGGCTCCCGGTGCGCACACTCGTCATCCCGGCCGCGGCAGACACGACGAAGGCCCCGCTGAGCGACATTCTCGCGCTCGCGGCGGAAAACCATACGACCGTCGTGCGTGTGGATGCCGAGCGGACGGTCACGGCCGGCAGCATCTCCGTGCATCTGTATCCGGAGCCCTGCGCCGGACAGGAGGACGGCAGCATGATCGTGCTGACCTCCATCGGCGATTATGACACGCTTGTGCCCGGCGACGTGGACAGCGTGGCAGAGGTGAAATTCCTCAGTGACTGCGCCTATCCCAGCGTTGAACTGCTGCTCGTCGGCCACCACGGCTCCAAGAAATCCACCAGCGATGCATGGCTCGACGCCATCGCGCCGGACGATGCGATCATCTCCGTCGGCTACAACAACTACGGCCATCCGACGAGTGACACGCTCGAGCGCCTGCAGGCGCACCACATACCGATCTACCGCACCGACCAGATGGGCGACATCACGGTGCATCTCTCGTGAGGAAACGCTATGGCAAAAGCAAAAGGAAAAAAGAAAACGGAAGTGCTCGACTACGGCGCGCAGGTGCGCAGCCTGCGCGAGCAGGGGCCGGGGCGGCTGTACCTGCTCTGGGGCCGGGAGGACTATCTGCGTGAGCAGTACCTGCTGGAGCTGAAAAAGCTCTGCCTGCCCGGCGGAGAGGACGACTTCAGCTACCACCGGTTTGACGGGGCCGAGCTCGATTTTCAGGCGCTGGCGGACGCGGTGGATGCGGTGCCGTTTCTGACCGAACGCACGCTCATCGAGGTGCGCGGCTTCGACACGAACAAGTGCCGTGAGGAAGAGGCACAGGCGCTCGTCCAGGTCATCGGCGATCTGCCGGATTACTGCACGCTGGTGTTCATTATGGATACGGACTTTGAACCGGACGGCCGCCTGAAGACGACGAAGGCCTTCAAAAAGCAGGGCGAACTGATCCAATTTACCGCTCAGGGGGAGAGCGCGCTCGTGCGCTGGGTCGGCAAGCGCTTTGCCGCGCATAAGAAGCATATTTCGCCCGAGGATGCCCGCCAGCTCATTTTCTTCACCGGCGGCCTTATGAACAGCATGATCCCGGAGATCGACAAGATCGCGGCCTATGTGCAGGGCGACACGGTCACGCGTGCGGACATTCTGGCCGTGGCGCACCGGCTGCCGGAGGCAGTGGCCTACGAGCTGACCGACCGGCTGGCCGATCAGGACTATGACGGCGCCATGCGCATCCTCGCTGACCTCCTCGCAGATAAGGCGAACACGCCGATTTTCCTGCTCGCCGTTATCGGCCAGCAGATGCGCAGGCTGTATGCCGCGCGGCTCGCGCGCCGCGCGGGCCTCGGTACGGGCGACCTGCGCGCGCTGCTCGGTCTGCCGTATGATTTCATCGCGGAAAACCTCCTGCGCTCGGCCCGGAAATTCTCCGGCCGCCAGCTCGAGGAGGCGGTGCGCCTGTGCGCACAGACGGACTTTGCCATGAAAAACACCGGCGCGGACGATGCCGAGCTGCTCAAGGAGCTGCTGCTGCGCATCGCCGTGGGAGGTGCGGCATGATCCGTATCCGCGAGGCCATCATCGTCGAGGGCCGGTATGATAAAAACACGCTCGCGCAGATCGTGGACGCGCCCATTCTGGAGACGTCCGGCTTCGGCATCTTTCATGACGGCCAGCGGCTGGCACTGCTGCGCCGTCTGGCCGAAACGCGCGGCATCATCGTCCTCACGGACAGCGACGGGGCGGGCTTTGTCATCCGCAACTATCTGCGCGGAGCCATCGACCCGGCACAGGTCAAGCATGCGTATATCCCGGACGTGGCCGGCAAGGAGCGGCGCAAGCGCATCGCCTCGAAAGAGGGCAAGCTCGGCGTGGAGGGCATGCGGCCGGAGGTGCTGCTTGAGGCACTGCGCCGCGCGGGCGCGACCGTCGAGGGCGAGGACGCACCGCCACCGGGTGCGCGCATCACGAAGGCAGACCTTTACGCCGCCGGGCTCACCGGCGGGCCGGACAGTCGGGCCGCCCGGCAGCGGCTGCTCAAGCAGCTCGACCTGCCCGAGCATCTGAGCACGAACGCGCTGCTCGAGGTGCTCAACGCGCTCATGACACGCGAGACGTTCCAGAATCTGTACAAATAGCTGAAAATTCGCCGTATCTGAGGGAGAAAACGACAGATGCGGCGAAATTTTTCGTGCAAATGTGTCGGGGCTGTGGTATAGTACTGTACGGTATTATGTAAAGTAATCGGAAACCAGATATATGGAGGAAGCGACATATGAAATGCCCGTTTTGCGGCTTTGCCGAGAGCAAGGTCATTGATTCCCGTCCGGCCGAGGAGGGCGCGACCATCCGCCGCCGTCGCGAGTGCCTCGCCTGCCAGAAACGCTTTACGACCTATGAGATCATTGAGACGCTCCCGCTCGTTGTCATCAAGCGCGACGGCAGCCGCCAGAGCTTTGACAAGAGCAAGCTCATCAACGGTATGGTGCGCGCCTGCGACAAGCGCAAGGTGCCGCTGCCGGTGCTTGAGAAAATCGCCGACGAGATCGAGCAGGAGCTGCAGAGCGCGCTCGAGCGCGAGATCACGACCGAGCAGGTCGGCGAAATGGTCATGAAGCGCCTCAAGGACGTGGACGAGGTCGCCTATGTGCGCTTTGCCTCGGTTTATCGCCAGTTCAAGGACATTGATACCTTCATGCAGGAGCTGACGAAGCTGCTCAACGACCGCGGCTAAAACAGGTTGCCGAGCGTGATGCGCTCCCCGTCGGCGAGCCCCTGGATCCGCACACGCAGCAGGTTGATGTCTGCCGCAGCGGACGCGTCCCCGGCCTCTACCGTGCGGATCGCCCGGCGGAAACCCTCCGTCACTGCGTCTGTGCTCTCGTGCGGGAGCATACAGTGGGCATAGTCCTCGGCGTCGTCCCAGCGCGCGGCCGCCGCGCGCAGCGTCTCGCTCGCGCGCGCCGGGTCCCCGGCGGCGTAGCTTGTCTCCGCCTGTGCTACGGCGTTGTCGAGTCGGGTGCACATCCGGGTCAGATGCCAGAGGTTCCACGCGCACAGGCCGATGAGCACGAGCAGCAGCGCGCCTGCAAACAGTTCCTTTTTCATCCGAGCTCCTTTGCCGCAAAATAGATCTGCCCGGCGTCGTTCATCATCAGCAGATAGACGTCCTCGATGCACTGCGCGCCGCGCTGCTGCACCTGCTTTTGCAGCCAGCGTTCATCGCGCCCCATGCGCCGGAGATTGTCGCGCAGGATGCGCCCGTTATTGATGAGGATGGAGAAATAGCCGGTGTCCTCGGTCTGCATGTGCATCTGCTCTGCTGTGACCGGCTGCTGCGCCGGGGCGAGGATGATGTTGAGCTGGCCGTTTGTCTCGAGCACGGCGTATTCCACGCTCGCAATGTCGAGAATGCCCTGATTGCGCAGCTCCTGCGTCAGCTCGTCGAGCGTGAAGCGGTTGCGGTGCATGGCCTGCTGGGCGATGCGGCCGCGCTCGATGATGAAGTTCGGCCGGCCGTAGAGCAGCTTGCGCAGGTGAATACTCTTGTACGTCAGGCCGGAGAAGATCAGCTCGCAGCAAAACAGCACCAGCAGCGGAATGAGCCCGTAGCTCAGCGGCAGGGAGGGGTTTTGCAGCGGGATGGATGCGATGTCCGCGATGAGTACGGCCACCACCAGCTCGGACAGTTCGAGTTCGCCGAGCTGCCGCTTGCCCATGAGGCGCATGGCCACGATGAGCGCAAGAAAAATAATCAGCGTCCGGATGAGAATGATCGCCATGAGATTACCACCTTTCCAGGTTGGTTTAGTTTTTCCAGTTCGTGCGGGTTCATACCCATGTAGGAGGTACCCCAAATGAAGTTTACGAAAATGCAGGGCTGCGGCAATGACTATATCTACGTCAATTGCTTCACCGAGACGGTGGCCGATCCGTCGGCCGCGGCCATCCGCCTGTCCGACCGTCACTTCGGCATCGGCGGGGACGGTCTGGTGCTCATCTGCCCGTCTGAGGTTGCGGATTTTTGCATGGAGATGTACAATGCCGACGGTTCGCGCTCGGAGATGTGCGGCAACGCCATCCGCTGCGTGGGCAAATATGTCCACGACCGCGGCCTGACCGACAAGACCGAGCTCACGATCGAGACGCGCGCCGGCATCAAGACGCTCTGGCTGAACGTGGTCGACGGCGCGGTCGAGACCGTGCGCGTATGCATGGGCAGCCCGGAGTTCCGGCCGGAGAAGATCCCGGTCGCGGCGGCGGGGGAGACCTTCCTCGAGCAGCCGATCGACGTGCTGGGCGAGACGTGGATCGTTTCGTCCGTGAACACCGGCAACCCGCACTGCGTCACTTATGTGGACGATGCCATGGCGCTGGATTTTCCGCGCATCGGCCCCGCGTTTGAAAACCATAAGATGTTCCCCGCGCGGGCAAATATCGAGTTTGTCGAGGTCGTGGACGATCACACGCTGCGCGTGCGCGTGTGGGAGCGCGGCAGCGGCGAGACGCTCGCCTGCGGCACGGGTTCCACGGCGGCGCTGGCTGTCACGGCGCGGCTGGGCAAGTGCGGCGACGAGGCGGACGTGATCCTGCGCGGCGGCACGCTGCACATTGCATGGGACCGGGCGCAGAACCTGCTGTATATGACCGGCCCCGCGGCATTTGTATTTGACGGCACGGTCACGCTCTGAGCGCGGCCGCGATGACGGTACAGGAGGTCACAAACCATGAAAACGATCATCGGAACGCAAACAGATGTGATAAAAGAACTGACGGCGCAGGTCGCGGATGTGCTCGCGCGCAAGCCGGAGGCAAACATCGCCATTTCGGCGGTGGACCTGCCGGCGGAAGTGCTCGGTGCGCTCGCCGCCAGCGACATTGCCTTTGACAAGGCGACGCTCTTTCAGGCGTGTGAATACTGCGGCGCAGCCGGCAAGGGCGCGCACGCGGTCGGCGCGGCGTTTTCGCCCCTCACGGCGGCAAAGCCGTTTGCGGCCGTGCACGCCCCGGACCCGGACGCGGACGCTGAGCACGCGGCGGATTACGACGCTGCCATCCAGGCAGCCGGCGGGCTCGATCTGGTCATCCTCGGCCTGGGAGAGCGCGGCCACGTCGCGTTCAACGAACCGGGCGCCGGTTTCGGTGAGAAGACGCACATCGCCAAGCTCGCGGAAGTGACGCGCGAGGCCATCGCTGCGGACTTCGGCGCGCTTGCGCAGACGCCGGAGCACGGCATCACGATCGGCATCCACACGATCCTGGGCGCGAAAAAGATCCTGCTCGTCGGCTTTGGCGCGCGCTGCGCGAAGGCAGCTGCCGCCACGCTCACGGGCCGCCCGGAGACGTTTATCCCCGCGTCGTTCCTGCAGCTGCACACGGATGTCGAGGTTTATCTTGACGCGGACGCTGCTGCGCAGTTATAATAAAGCGTTGCCCGCGGCGTTTTGCGGGCGATTTTGATCGGAGGGAAGCATCCATGTCCAAATATTTCGGTACTGACGGCTTCCGCGGTGAGGCCAATGTGGGCCTGACGGTGGAGCACGCCTACCGGATCGGCCGGTTTCTCGGCTGGTATTACGGCCGGGAGCATAAGTGCGCGGTCGTGATCGGCAAAGATACCCGCAGATCCAGCTACATGTTTGAAAATGCCCTGTCCGCAGGCCTGACCGCCTCGGGCGCGGACGCCTATCTCATGCACGTGACGACGACGCCGAGCGTGTCCTACATCGTCCGTTCGGACGATTTTGACTGCGGCATCATGATCAGCGCGAGCCACAATCCCTATACGGACAATGGCATCAAGCTGCTCAACAGCGCCGGTGAGAAGATGGAACAGAGCGTCATTGACGAGATCGAGAACTATCTCGACGGCAATCTGGAGATCCCGTTTGCCACGGGCGCGAACATCGGCCGCACACAGGACTATTCTGCCGGCCGCAACCGCTACATCGGTTATCTCATCAGCCTGTCCACGCACTCGTACAAGGGCATGAAGGTCGGCCTTGACTGCGCCAACGGCAGCACGTGGATGATGGCGAAGAACATCTTCGACGCGCTCGGTGCGGATACGTATGTCATCGGCAATGAACCGGACGGCACGAACATCAACCGCGACTGCGGCTCGACGCACATCGAGAACCTGCAGAAATACGTCCGCCTCAACCGGCTGGACGTGGGCTTTGCCTTTGACGGCGACGCCGATCGCTGCCTGGCCGTGGATGAAAACGGCTCGGTCGTCAACGGCGACAAGATCCTTTATGTCTGCGCGCGCAACATGCAGACCGAGGGCCGCTTCGGCAATTCCAAGGTCGTCACGACGGTCATGTCCAACCTCGGCCTGTACAAGGCGCTCGATGAGGCCGGCATCGGCTATGAAAAGACGGCTGTGGGCGATAAATACGTCGCGGAGAATATGCGCGCCAACGGGTACCTGATCGGCGGCGAACAGTCCGGGCACATTATTTTCGGCAAATATGCCAATACTGGTGACGGACTGCTGACGGCCATCAAGCTCATGCAGGTCATGCTCGACCGCAAAAAGACGCTCTCCGAGCTGGCCGCGCCGGTGCGCGAGTATCCGCAGCAGCTCACGAATGTGGAGGTCGACGACAAGGACGCCACGCTCAATGACCCCGCGGTCGTTGCGGCGGAGCAGACCGTCGCCGAGCGGCTCGGCGACGAGGGACGCATCCTCGTGCGCAAGAGCGGCACGGAGCCGGTGCTGCGCGTCATGGTCGAGGCGGCCACGCACGCGCTGTGTGAGGAAAACGTTGCGTATGTGATCGATGTCATGCAAAAGAGTGGGCATCTGATCCGGGTGAGATGATATGATGACGATACAAGACCTGCTCGACCTGAGCAAGACGATCGCGGCCCCGCTGTTTGCGGGCAAGACCTATCCGTGGGAGGCGCTGGCGGAGATCGGAGATTTTATTCTTCAGCTCGGCCCGACGCTCCCGGCAGAGGAGTACGAGCAGCGCGGCGAGAACATCTGGATCGCGCGCGATGCCAAGATCTTTGACAGCGCCTATATCGCCGGCCCCTGCATCATTGACCACGGCGCCGAGCTGCGCCAGTGCGCCTTTGTGCGCGGCAATGCGATCGTGGGCAAGAACGCCGTCGTCGGCAACTCCTGCGAGCTGAAAAACGTTGTCCTGTTTGATAACGTCCAGACGCCGCACTTTAATTACGTTGGCGATTCCATCCTCGGCTACAAGTCCCACATGGGCGCAGGCTCCATCACGTCGAACGTCAAGAGCGATAAGACGCTCGTCGTCATCAAAAACGGGGCCGAGCACATCGAGACCGGGCGCAAGAAGGTCGGCGCCATCCTCGGCGACTATGTGGAGGTCGGCTGCAACAGCGTCCTGAACCCCGGCACGGTTATCGGCCGGCACTCGAACATTTATCCGGTGTCGTGTGTGCGCGGAGTCATCCCGGCAGACAGCATCCTCAAGTCCTCGGGCGAGGTCGTCCACAAGAAATAAAAGCAAAATCCCATCGGATGGAACCGATGGGATTTTTTCTGCCGCCCGCGGCCTTACAGCAGGCTGCGGTAGTCCTCGTCCGGCGTCACGCAGTCCGGCGGGAAGAACTCGTCAATGGGGAAGTGGATGCGGCTGAACATCGAGCACGGATCGTCCTCGGTCGAGCCCTGGCACGCTTTGTCCGGCATGCAGTAGTCGTACGCCGGGATGAGCAGCTGCGTATCGCGCTCGAGCCGGATGATCGAAAACTGCCCCAGCGTCACATACAGCTTCTTGACGCAGCAGGTCAGCGAAAGCTCCTCGCCCATGGCGTCGAGGATCTTCTGCGGGATGGCGCGCGGCTCCTGCTCGGGCTCCACGGAGCTGCCGCAGTCCACCAGTTTCATGTGCAGGGCGATCGGGTCGACGGATTCGACCACGCCGATCGGCAGGCCGTTCTCGCACGGGTCGCAGCAGCAGTCGTCGGAGGCGAACACCTTCGCGCTCGCCTGGCTGCCGAAGAGCATGACGCGCTTGTCGAAGATCGCAAGGCCGCACACCGGCTCGCAGCCGGGGAACGTCTCGCCGCGCACGCGGTAGAAGTACGTCACGTCTACCGTGTAGTAGCCTTTGTTGAAGGTGATCTCCTTGACGTGTACGTCGGCGCACAGCAGCTCGGCGCTGCGCGGACGCACGCTCAGGGCGCAGTCCAGCTTTGCCTGCGAGCAGGCCGTGGGATACACCCGCAGGTCCTCGACGCAGTCTTTATCGCGGCAGGAGTCGAAAATCTTGCGCGTATGGATACAAACCGCTTCCCGGACGGCGGCGCTGCCCTCGACCGGTCCCGGTACCACTTTGTCTGCCATTTCATAACCTCCTGGCATCAGATTGAAGCACGCTTCAGTAACAGTGTATGCGTGGCGGTTTTCGATGTGCTTGCTTTTGAAAACCCTTTACACAAAACGCTTTCCGCGTTATAATCATGTATTATCCCATGTGGGAGGTGCGCCATGGAAGGACTCGGTTTCATCCATGAGAAACTCGATATTAAGATCCTCATCCTCTACATTTTGAATCATTTACCCGCAGCGGTGGACGCCCAGACGTTGTCCGACCTCGTTTTCTGCGACAACGGCATCGGCTATTTTGATTACTCCGACTGCCTCGCGGAATTGGTGGATACGGCGCACATCACGGAAGAGGACGGCAAGTACCGCATCACGGAAAAGGGCAGCCGCAACGTGAATGAAGTTGCCAGCAGTCTGCCGTACTCCGTGCGCATGAAGGCCGACCGCGTCACGGAGCCGATCGCCGAGCAGATGCGCCGCGCCGCCATGATCGTCGCGCGGCATACGAACACGCCGGAGGGCGGGTGCAGCGTGCACCTTGCGCTCTCGGACGGGATCGGGCAGATCGTCTCCATGCAGCTCCTGGCCGCCGATGCGGCGCAGGCGCGCACGATGGAGCATTACTTTAAGGCACACGCGGAGGACGTCTATCAGGCGCTCGTGCGTATGCTCACAGAAAGCGAGGAAAACAAAGCATGAACACCTACATTCCCGAGGGCTACAAGAGTCTGCTCGGCGTTTATGACACGCAGAAGGCCATTGGTCTGCTCAAACGTCTGTTTGAGGATCAGCTCGCCGCGAAGCTGAATCTGTTTCGCGTTTCGGCGCCGCTGTTCCTGGAGGAGGCCAGCGGCCTGAACGATAATCTCAACGGCTATGAGCGCCCGGTCTTGTTCGATATTCCGCAGGCCGGCAAGGAGGCGCAGGTCGTCCAGTCGCTCGCCAAGTGGAAGCGCATGGCGCTCTACCGCTATGATTTCTACCCCGGAAAGGGCCTCTATACCGACATGAACGCCATCCGCCGCGACGAGGATGTGCTCGATAATCTGCACTCGGTCTACGTCGATCAGTGGGACTGGGAAAAAATCATTGAGAGCAGCGACCGGAATCTGGACTATCTCAAGTCTACGGTTATGGATATTGTCGCCGCCGTCTGCGACACGCAGCGCACCATGCGCGCGATCTATCCGCAGCTTCAGGTGCTGCCGGAGCTGGAGCGTCAGGTGACGTTTGTCACTGCGCAGGAGCTTGAGGATCGCTATCCGGACCTGACGCCGAAGGAGCGCGAGCATGCCTTCGTGCGCGAGCACCATACGACGTTTATCATCGGCATCGGCGGCGCGCTGCGCTCCGGCAAGCCGCACGACGGCCGCTCGCCGGACTATGACGACTGGACGATGAACGGCGATATCCTGTTCTGGAACGAGCTGCTCGACTGCGCGTTTGAGCTCTCGTCCATGGGCATCCGTGTCGATCCCAAGAGTCTGGACCGACAGCTGACCATTGCCGGCTGTGATGATCGCCGTGAACGGACTTATCACAAGATGCTGCTGGCGGGTCAACTGCCGCCGACGATCGGCGGCGGCATTGGCCAGTCGCGCCTGTCCATGCTGCTGCTTGGCAAGGCGCACATCGGCGAGGTGCAGGCGTCCATCTGGGACGACGAGACGACCGCCGCCTGTGAGCAGGCCGGCATCCTGCTGCTGTAAATACGTTTCTATGCAAAGGCCCGGAGCCATCGGCTCCGGGCCTTTTGTCGTGTATTTTTGCGCACTTTGTCGAATTAAGATGTGAAACATAGCCGAATCCCCGCACAAATATGCCGTGGTGTGTTATACTGCCCCACGCAAAGGAGGGCGGACGATGCAGTCGTTGTTTCAAAAATACAGGCACGCGCTCTGGTTTCTGCTCTTCGGTGCGCTGTCGGCTTTTTATTTCGTGTCGCAGCACCTCGGCCTGCGGTATCATGTTGTGCATTTGCCGCTGGATGACTGGCTTCCGTTTTGGCCGGCCTTCATCGTGTTTTATATCCTGTGGTATTTCTATGTGCCGGGCTGTATGCTCTGGGCGTGCTTTCGGGCCAAAGATGTGTTTTACCGGCAGGTGGCGGCGCTGTTTTCGGGTGCGTTTGTCTGTGCGGCCGTCTTTGTGCTTTATCCGACGTGTGTGGATTTTCGCCCGAGCGCAGAAGGGCCCGGCATGTTTCGGGAGCTTTGCCGCCTGATCTATGCCAACGATGCGCCGGTCAACGTGTTTCCGAGCCTGCACTGCTATGAGGCGCTGGTCATGCATCTGGCGACGTTTCGCGTGCCGCCGCTGCGTGCGCGCAAGCGGCTGCGTCTGGCGTCCGCTGTATTGGTCATTTTGATCTGCCTGTCCACGCTGCTGGTCAAGCAGCACTCGGTGGCCGATCTGGTCGCCGGGTGCACGCTGGCTGTGGTGATGTATTTGCTGACGGCCTATCTTTTTGACAAAAGGAGGGCACGCCATGATCATACGACCGTTTAATGCCGGCTTCTTTCTGCTGATGGCGGTGATGATCGGCGCAATCGTATTGCTTTGGGCGCTGCTGCGCGGCCGGTCGGAGCAACGGCGTGAGGCTGTACTGATTGTGCTGTGTGTGGTCAATATCATTGGCTTTTTTGTTTACAAGGGGTTTCTGTCCGGCGATGCGCAGTTTCTGCAGGTATCCGGGCTCGATAAATTCAACTGGTTCAATGAACTGCCGCTGCAGCTTTGTAATATCAATATGTTTCTGATCCCAATCGGCATCCTGACGCACCGGCGCTCCTTGCTCGGGTTTGCCTTTTTCGTCGCGCCGCTCGGTGCGCTCATGGCGCTTGTGTTTCCGGAGGCGGCATTTTCCGGCTATTCGCTCTGGACGCCGCGCATCTTCGGCTTTTATTTCACGCACATGCTTATCATCATTTGCGGCCTCAGCCTGGCCACACTTGGGTTTTACAGGCCACGGCCCAAAGACCTGCCGGGTATCGCGGGTACATTTCTGATGCTTGGCTTTGGTGCGCTGCTGGTCGATCTTTTGCTGCGGCACACGGTTTGCCCGCAGGCAAACTATTTCTTCGTTTTTGGTCAGGATGTGGATATTAGCATTCTGAATCTGTTTTGGAAATGGCTCCCTGTGCCGTTTTTGTATGAGCTTCCGGCGCTTGCCATTCTCTTTGTCTATATGGGGCTGGTCTGCTTGGTGTTTTCCAAGCTGGATGCGCACCGTGCACGGCGGGCTGCAGCGGGATAAACGAAAAGCCTGACGCAGATTGCGTCAGGCTTTTTCAAGGTCATGGCAAAAATGCCGCCGCAGATATCCCTCCGCAGCGGCTACTGGAGCGGGATACGGGAATCGAACCCGCTGAAAAGCGCCGTAAAGCCATTGAAAATACTACGTTTTTTCTGGTGTGTTAGCATTTTTGTTAGCATTTTGCGCAAAAAATCCGGCCATAGCGTTTTCCGCCTTGACCCGGTCAGCGTTTGCAATGTGTGTGTAAATGCGTATCATGGTCTGGTTGTCTGCCCATCCGCCGAGCTGCATCATCTCCAGCTCCGGCACGCCGAGGTGATACCCCAGCGACGCGAAGCTGTGCCGCAGCCCGTGTGTGCCGACCTGCGGCAGCCCATTGCGCGCGCACACGCGGTTGATCTGGTGGTAAATCGTGTTTGGGTTACAGCGCACGACCGGCCCGGACTTGTTCTCAACGGCCTCCAGTGCGGCCAGCAGCTCCGGTATCATGATGGGGATCGTGCGCGTGGAAGACCGGTTTTTGTTGGATGCCTTTTGCTGCGGCCGCTGATCCTCGCCGATGACGACCGCACCGGATACGCGGATAGTCTTTGCGGTCAGGTCTATGTCCGACCAGTTAACCGCCATGATCTCCGAGCGGCGGAGGCCGTGCAGCGCCAGAAGCGCGGGAATGGCAAACGGCTCGTTTGCAATGTCCGCCACGAATACCCTGATTTGCTCTGGGTCGAGCCATTGGCGTTCGTTCGGAGGCACTTGCGGCAGCGTTACCTTGGGCACGTCATACCCGCCGAATTTCAGCGCGGCCGCCACCATCATCCATGCGTTTTTCAGCGTCTTCGGTTTCACGTTTTTTGCCTCTGCGCTCACAATTGTCTGCCAGTTCGTGATCTCGCGGACTGGCTTTTTCATTTGTGCGGTAAACCGGTTCCGGGACATTGATTTGTATTCCCGAATTGTTGATGGCGATAGTACGCCGCGCTTGGCGTCGATGTATGCCGTCACGCACTGTTCCAGCGTTTGCGTACTCTTGCAGGGGAGACGCTGCCCGTTGCGGTAGTCGGCCTTGATCTTTTCCGCCTGTTTGACGCACTCTGTCCGCGTCGGGGCGGATACTGGTATGCTCTCGCCGCCGAGCCGCATCTGAATAAACCATGTTCCACTTTTCAATTTTCGCGGCTCGGGGACTTTCATGGTATTCCTCCTTGCTATACGGAATCTGATTTTCATCATGGCGCAATGCACCATAGTGGAATCAGGGCTTGAGCCACTCGCTATTCGGGCACGCGATTAGTCTGGCATTATTATAGGCCATGTCGAGGGTTAGGCATGTGTGACCCGTATAGTAACCATCATGCCATCTAACGGCGAGGGAAAGATCTGCGTTATCCATGTTTGTTAGGCATATAGGAAGCAGAAAGCAGAGTTGATTATCGTAGAACTGAGGAACTGCTGCTTTGTAATTTGCTTCGATTTTTTTCTTTGCAAGCTCAACAGCACCGTTAAATAGAGTTGTTAGGTACGGGGAATCCTTTAAGGATTCTGGGAGGCGTTCGCGATTTCGGTCGTTTTGTAGTATGTGTGCAGTGTTGACACGAAGCTCGGCGTTTGTATCATAAATTAGCTCGCTGATTTTTGAAAAATACTGTGCGCGACGTGGAAGATGCAAGAAATCTCTGAAAAAAGGGTCGCCAGTATCAGAAAAGCACGTTAAATACCATGGCTCTTTCCCTGAAACTCTATTTTTCCGGAAAGCTGCATAAATCGTTTCGTATGTTGTTGTAAACAGTCCAGTGTTAAAACAGAGCTTGTCTCCCACAACTGAAAATATTTCTTCTCGCTCTTGGTCGGTTTTAGCTTGCTCGTACTCAAATGCGAGCCGCTTAAAAGTGTGTAGAATATAATTTTCTAGTATAGGGGTTTCCTGGTTCTGGCCTGTGGGCAGAGGATTTCGGTAAGACCATTTTTCGGGCAAAGCAAGCTTGGCAAGTCTGTCTAGCTTTTTGTACCACTGATCTTTCATGCCGCAGAAGGCAAATTGAAATAAATCGTTAGTAATAGATAGTTCCATAAGTTACTCCATAAAATTTAGTATAATACCAATAATTTAACTGATAAAAATGTTGACTTTTTACGCTCATTGTGCATATAATATGCTTAGCCATAATTCTGTGTAAGGAATTTGGCTAGGAGTTATTTGTTTTTGAAGAGATTTTTATTTGGTGGAAAGAGTGCTTGTGCCGTTAATTGTGCGCAAGCACTTTTTCATTTTCTCTTAGACAAGAAATGCCGCCTGTACAGCTCTTTCAGCTCATCGGCGGTATAGTTCGTGCCGAACCGGCGATTGATGAGGCCGCGCGTGAGGCCCCAATTCCATCCGTATTTGTGGACCAGACGGTACATGACGCTATAGACTTCTGCTTGCATGCGTGTCCCCTCCCAAAAACGAAATACCTTCAATTCCGCCCGGGCGCACAGCACCCGGGCGGTTGTGATTATTTCGCCTTTTCGAGGCGCACGGTTTTGGTGGTGCCGAGAGCCGATGCCTCGTAGCTGATCTCACCTTTTTCATATGTGAACGTCTTGGTATCATCGCCGGACGCCAGCAGAGCGGAGTCAGTTTTCTCCTTGTCGTTTACAGATTCCCATGTATAGGGTTCATCGGGCGTTCCCGGAGCAACGAACGTTCCGGCCCAATATAGGGACTTGGACTCGCTGTCCGTGTTGACCCAGTAGATTTCGATCGTGTCGCCGCTGATGGTGGCCGCCTGGTAGCTATCCTTCGAGTCCGAGTTTGACTGCACCCATTCACCCGTCAGATCTGGGGGAGTGGCGACTTCAGGCGTCTTTGTGTCGCCACCGTTCTGGCTGCCGCACGCCGTCAGGCACAAGACCAGAAGCATGGTTGCGATGATGGACAATAGGCGGCTTTTTGCGAATGTTTTTTTCATAGACATTCTTCCTCTCATTATTCTCGCCAACAGGCGGATTACGACAATTCTATCATTTTATGGCCGGAATGTCTATTCTTTCTTCTCTGTACGATAAATGGGACTATGCCGCTGCGCTGCCTCTGCACATAATAAGCGCGGAGGCGATCGCAATGAATTACAGAGACTACAAAGACGCGCGCGATGCGTCGTGGCGCATTCTGATCGACTGCAAGGTGACAGAGCTGCCGGTCAGGATCAGCGGCGTGTGTCGGTCGTTGGGCGTGCCCGTGCGGCGGTATACGCCGGCCGAGCGGGACAACAACGACGGTATGTCCACCGTCATCGGCGGCGCGCCGACGATCATGGTGTCCAGCTTGGCGATCCCGGCACGGCAGCGCTTTACCTGCGCGCATGAGCTGGGCCACATCATCCTCGGCCACGTCGGCCGGTATGATCTCGTGTGCCGAGAGCCGGAGCCGGGCGACGACCCCATCGAGCAGGCGGCCAACGTGTTTGCCTCGCGCCTGCTTGCCCCGGCCTGCGTGCTCTGGGGCTGCGGCGTTCAGTCGGCCGAGGACATCGTTAGGCTGTGCGACATCAGCCGAGCGGCTGCCGAATTCCGCTGGTCGCGCATGCAGGAGCTGTACCGGCGGCAGCGCTTCCTAACCTCGCCGCTCGAGCGGCTGGTATATGCGCAATTCGAGGATTACATCAAAGGTCATCGGCTTCGGGGAGTTGGTCAATGAGTGTTTTCAGAGCGGCGACTTGTTCGTCGCTCAAATTTTTTTCGATGAAACTGCCGTCGCGGCCGGCAATGCGGACGACGTTTTTGCGATTGTTATGCTGCGCGTTTCCTTGCTCATCGTTCCACCCCATGAGATATGCAGCGGATACGCCGACTGCTTCCGCAATTTTTTCTAGCCGGTCGAGCGGGATATTCGTTACTTTGCCAATTTCATATTTATAAATAGTCTGCTTAGTGGTGCCACATTTTGAGCCGAGCTCTTCCTGCGTGAGGTTTGCCGATTCGCGTGCGGCCTTGATTCTTTCTCCGATTGTCATTGTAATGTCACCTTTCTTGAGCTGTAACTCGATTGTATCACATTTTTTTCGCAAATCAAGTAAAAAATGACTTGACAAGTCACCATCCGTGGTGTAAAAATATAAGTAACTTAAAAAGTTACCAATGGAGGTGAAAATATGAACGTGGCAAAACTCAGGGGAATCATCTCGGAACGGGGGATGTCGCAGAGAGAAGTCGCGAAAGCGATTGGAATTAGTGAGAAAACATTCTACACAAAGATGAAGAATGGGAAGTTCGGGACGGATGAGGCCGAAAAAATGATAGACCTCCTTCGGATTGACAATCCCGCAGATATTTTTTTGCGCTCGCAGTAACTTTTTAAGTTACTAAGCAAAAACCACCCGCAAGACTTTGCAGATGGTTTTGCATGAAATTTGTTCGATTGGAGGTGAGGACATGAAGGGTTTTGATGTCGGCACGTTTGCAATCATCTTCAACGTGCTTGTGCTCCTGTTCATCATTTTCTGTCACGTTGTGCTCTGAACGAACAGGGAGAGGAGCTCCGCATGGTGGATCAGCACTTCAGCCACGAGCGAGAGAAAGGCAATGCCGATCGACACCCAGCTTTTAATGTCCGCCTTTTTAGCTTTCGCCTTGGCCATCTCAGCGCTCTCGCACGCGGCGTCAGCGATTCGGCGGAGCTCCGCAATCTGGTTGGCAACAGCTTGGGCCTCGTTGGCTTTTTGCTCCCGCTCCTGTTTGAGGCGAGCGAGTTCGAGCCTGCCGGCGTCGGTGATGTTCAGAAAGTCAATGTTCTCACCGAAAGCTCTCACAAAATGCGGTTCATGTGTCCACAGGCCGCGAGCGGCCGCCTCGATGTCGGCTGCCGATTCTCCGGTTTCAAGCTGGAAGTCATTCAGATTCAGACTGCCGCACTGCGAGCTCAAGCGCGAGAGTATTTCATATTGCAATTCAAGAATATCCATAAAAATTCCTCCTTCGCTGTGATTCTATCACATCCGAGCGGGAAAACAAGGGTTCATTAAGGGGGGTGAGGACATGTACACCATGCAGAAGCTGGTTGCCGTTGGCGTGATCTGTTGCTTTGCCGGCTTCCTTGTATGCCTTGCGATCTGTAAGCACATCTGCAATGGCTGCCTGGAATCCACGTTCAAGCGGGAGAGGGCAACCGAGAAGATGTATACAGATGCACTCGAGCGGCTGTCAGGTAACCAGCGGAATGATGATGGATGCAGCGAGTGACACTATGGCAACGATTTTCGAGAACGTAGCATCTTTTTCGGCCTTTCTGGCTTGCTCTTGCGCGGTAACAGCCTGCTGTCTTGCGATTTCCGCGCGCTCGGATGCAGCGTCAGCGATTCGGCGGAGCTCCGCGATCTGGTTGGCGGAAGCTTGGGCGTCATTGATTTTCTGCTTACGCTCCTGTTTGAGGCGAGCGAGTTCGAGCCTGCCGGCGTCGGTGATGCGAATAACGTCGTCACTGAGAGGCCTTACGAAACGCGGATCATGTGTCCACAGGCCGCGAGCGGCTGCTTCGATGTCTGTTGCCGATTCCCCGGTCTCAAGCTGGAAGTCCGTGAGATTCAGGCGGTCGCACTGAGAGCTCAGACGCGAGAGTATTTCATATTGCAATTCAAGAATATCCATAAAAATTCCTCCTTCGCTGTGATTCTACCACGTGCGAGGAGGAACAGGCAAGAAAAGGAGAGAGGTACATATGAAACCGGAAGATTCTATGGCAAGGATGCGTGAAGCGCACCGCGAGTCCTACGAGCGCAAGCTGTGGATCATTGATCACTCCTGCTCTCAGTTGATTGTGAGCTGTCTCGTGAGCGTGTTCGGGACGCTCCTGACGCTGTACCTTATGGGCAGGCTTTGAAGAGAAACAGCTGCGTCAAGATCGTGCCGAGCACAGAGACAGCGAGCGGGGCAAGCACGGACTGCGCGAAGAGTTTCAGCGCTCCGCGGAGTGAGACCTCGCGATAATGCCACCCCATATCCGTCAACTGGAAGAGCTCACCGGCAGAATCACAGAATGTCAGATACCCAAGATCGCGCAAGCTCAACAGCATCGACCGGATCGAATTCGAGTATTTCTCGACGTTTATATCTTTAACGGGCTGGTTGCCAATGCGGAATGTGCTGATGACAAAGAACCCGTCGAAAGACACCATGCGGCTCTGGTCAATCTGTGCTTTGCGCAGCAGCCGGAGAAATTTGGCCGTTTTGAATGGAAGTATTGCGTAATCCATAGGAAGCACCATCCTTATACAGAATTCTATATACAGTATACCGAAAAGTGGAGAATTTGACAATGAAACGACCACGGAAGGGGAAACATGTATGAAAAAAACGAGAAACCGCGCTGCAACGAGCGCTTCCGAGCGTATTGACCGGTTGGAAACGTTGGTCTTTCGCCTTTTCGGCTTTCTCGTCGGCATGGTCGTGACGCACATTCTCCTCCACACGATGTGACGTTAGGAGGTGAGGATATGTACACCCTGCAAGAGATGATCCGCACGGCAGTGCAATGGTTCGCGGTCGGGTTTGCACTCAGCAATGTAATCTTTGTGTGCCTTCTGGATTCCGGTGAAAAGCGCAGGCCCAAGTGGTGGAAGAAGGGCGACCGCTCCGATGAGTGGCTCTATGGCGATTCACGTAAACGCAGAGACAAGCACAGAGGCAATCGAGACGACAAGTGAGGCGATTCAATGAAAGAGCTTGATAACCAAGTCAACAAGCCCAGACCAATGTTCGACCATGATGCCGAGGAAAAACGTTACAAACGGTACAAGTATGTTTGCTACGGACAGCTTGTTTTGAAAGGACTGCTGTTTTTTGCGCTCGGCCTTTTCGTCGAGTTCCTGATTCATGGCGGCTAAAGCCAGCCGGCCTTCGTCGGTGATGGAAATGGTATCTGCTTTCATACCGCTGACGGTTACGAGCTGGGGAACGTGATGCCACAGCCCGCGAGCGGCTGCTTCGATGTCTGTTGCCGATTCTCCGGTTTCAAGCTGGAAGTCATTCAGATTCAAACTGCCGCACTGCGAGCTCAAGCGCGAGAGCATTTCGTATTGTAATTCGAGAATATCCATAAAAATTCCTCCTTCGCTGTGATTCTACCACGCGCAAGGAGGAACAGGCAAGAAAAGGAGAGAGGTACATATGCCAAAACTGAGGAAGCGCACGAGCCGCTATGACCAACTGCAGACGTTGCTCTATGGTCAGATCCGGGTGCAGGGCGTCAAGCCGGAGACCCTGATCGGCTGCTGCCGCCAGACGGCGGCGAACCGGCTGCAGAACATCGGCGGCATGACCATCAACGACCTGCTCGCGCTCGGGCGGGGATTGGATATCCCCATCGACACCCTGCGCGCAGCGATCAAATATCAGTAACGAGAAAGGAGAAACCAATGAAAGCAACAGGAATCGTCAGAAAGGTCGACGAGCTCGGCCGTATCGTGATCCCGAGGGAGCTGCGGCGGACGCTCGGAATCAACGAGAAAGACCCCGTCGAGATCTACACGGATGGGAAGGGCATCATCCTGCGCAAGTACGCGCCTGGTTGCGCGTTCTGCGGCAGCGTGAACGACATCCGGTACATTCACAGCACGCCGGTGTGCAATATCTGCGCGAACAACATGCAGATGCTGTACCGCACGGCAGAAGGCGGTGACGACGAATGAAGGTGTTCGGAGATCCGCGCGACAAGAAAAAATTCCGCCGCTACATCGTATGGGGCGTTGAGGACGGCATCGTCTGCGCGTCCTTCATGGCCGGTATCGCGCTCGCCGGGTGGGTGTTCCACCTTATCTTCTCGGTCCTCGGCGTCGCATGAGACGTCCGGAGGTCATCTATATGTCCCCGGAAGAGCTGGCGGAGCGCCGCCGGCATGACCGCTGGGCCGCAAAAGGCCGCGCGCGGGTGGCGCTCCCGGGCCGTGTGGCCGTGATCGTACCGTGCGCATCGCCGTTCGCGGCGATCCAGTGCGCGGCGGAGCTGTGGGGCGTCCCATGGCAGGAAGTCGTCCACGGGGCGCGCGTCATGTGGGCGCCACCGGAGACATAAAAAGACACCGCCTGCGAAGATCGTCAAACCCGCAGGCGGTGAAAACCCAATAGCGCACAGGGCGCGCTACACTATATATATTATAGCATACAGTTGCCCGCCCTGCAAGCCGAAAAACGCTGACGCCGCAAGGCGTTTTCAGCTTCGGTAAGACCAATTACTAACTCGACCGGAGACAGACAGGGAGGCAATCATGCCGTATGTACATCGCACCGTCGTGTGCGGGGAAACGGTCGAGCACCGCAAGATGTATTCATCCCGTGTGCACAGCAAGGAAGTCAAGCCGCGCAAGCGATCATCCGAGAAGGAGACCTCCAAGCGTCAGGAGCGCATCAACGAGCGCGTGGCCGAGGAGCATCTGCGCTGGCTCATCAACTGCAACTACCATTATGGCGACTTCCATCTGGTGCTGCACTACTGGTGCAAAACCATCACATTAGAGCAAGCCGAGCGGGACAGAGCCGCGTTCTTCCGCGAGCTGCGCAAGGCCTACGCCAAAGAGGGCAAGCGCTTGAAATACATCGCCGTGCTCGAAACCAAGCACATGACGAACGTGCATCATCACATCCTCCTGCCGCGCTTTGACGCGCAGATCATCGCCGCCGCCTGGACAAAGGTGACCAATGGCGCGGGGTCTATCAGCTTCCAGATGCTCGATGACCGCAAGAACCACGCAAAGCTCGCGTCCTACCTCATCAAGGAATCGCGCTCCACCATGCGCCGCTGCCGCGAGCAGGGCATCCGCCGCCGGCGGTATACTTGCAGCGCCGGCATGGCAAAGCCGGAGATCCGCTATCAGGTGGCCAAGGCAGAGACGTGGCGAAAAGAGCCGAAGGCCAGACGGGGTATGCATCTCTATCGTTTTGACGATGGATCGGAGTATAAGAGCGGCTGGCACGAAGTGAGCGGCTGGCCGTGGCAGGAGTATTACGAGATCAAAGACACCGCATAGGAAGGAGCAATTACAATGGGCATCAGCATGGACAGTCTGCCGCCGCGCTATCAGAAACAGGCGGCGCGCAAGCTGGATCCTGTGGCGTATGAAAAGGCGCTGCAGTTTTTCCGCGCCGAGGAGTCGGCGAAAAACCCAGCGCGTCAGGCACAGGGGAGTATCAGCCGTGCGACCGGGGAAGGCTTTGAGGCGCAGATCCTCACGGCCTGCGCGTATTACCGGGCGCATGGCATCGCGGAGATCGACAAGACGCCGGAGCCAATCAAGGTCATTTCCGGCCGGCATCAGAATCCGAGCGGCTGCTGGTCATTCGAGGCGGTTTTCACAAAGCAGGCGCAGCCGGATTTTCAGGGCACGCTATGCGGCGGCAGCAGCGTGGTGTTCGAGGCCAAGGCCACGGACAAAGATCGCATTCAGAAAAGTGCGGTCACGGAAGAGCAGGCGCGTGCACTGGAATCGCACGCCAATATGGGCGCACTGGCGTTTGTGCTGGTGTGCCTGCGCGGCCGCGCAGTGTATCGTGTCATGTGGGAGGACTGGCAGAACATGAAAGAACTATTCGGCCATAAGTACATGACGGCCGTGGAGCTGGAGCCGTACCGGGTGCAGATGCGTCAGGGCGTGATCCGGTTTCTCGGCGATCCGGAGTGAGGTGGGCACATGGCAATCAAAAACTATACGACGAAAGTGGACGTATATACGTCCATCGGGGAAATCCAAGGTGCGCTTGCACGCCACGGCGCCACCAAGATCATGATTGACTACGATAATGGCAAGCCGCAGGCGATCGCGTTTGGGATCGACACGCCGGTTGGGCCGCGTGGCTTCCGCCTGCCGGCGGCCGTGGATGGGACGCTGCGGGTGTTTGCAAATCAGAAGATCAAGGCCGACCGCGAGCAGGCGGAAATGACTGCGTGGCGGAACGTGCGCGACTGGGTGCTGGCGCAAATGGCGCTGATCGAATCCTGTGATGTGCCGATGCAGCAGATCTTCCTGCCGTATATGGCAGATGATCGCGGCCGGACGGTGTACGAGCTGTATGCCGCCGGGCAGCTTGCAATCGGCGATGGTGTGAAGCGATGAATGCGCTTTTGAATTACCCCGGTGCAAAGTGGGGCATGGCACAGGAAATCGTGCAGATTATGCCGCCGCACAGATCCTACCTAGAACCGTTCGCCGGTTCTTTGGCCGTTCTGTTCCACAAACCGCGGTCAGCAATTGAGACCGTGAACGACATCGACGGGGATATCGTGAATTTCTTCCGCGTTCTGCGCGCAGAGCCCGAGCGGCTTGCCCGGGAGATCGATTTAACGCCATATGCGCGCGCAGTCTTTGATGATGCGCACGAGAATCGCGGAGAAACAGACTTCGACCGCGCGGTGCGGTTCTGCATCCGTAGCAGGATGGGGCACGGCTTCAAGACGTATCAAAAGACCGGATTCAAAATCGACGTTTATGCGCGTGAGCGCAGTTACTGCCTGAACTGCTGGAACGATATGCCCGAGAACATACGGGCCGCGGCCGAGCGGCTGAAAGAAGTACAGATAGAGAATCGCCCGGCGCTGGAGCTGATTCGGCGTTTCCGGCACGTGAACGTGCTGATCTATGCAGATCCGCCGTATTTGCTTGAAACGCGCAGCGGAAAGCAGTATCGGCACGAAATGACAGACGCAGACCACGAGGCATTGCTGGCAGCGCTGAAAGCACACCCGGGGCCGGTTATCCTGTCCGGGTATCACTCACCTATGTATGACAGCGAACTGAGCGGCTGGAACATCATCGAGCGGAAGGCCTATAACCAGAATGGCAGCAGGCGCACGGAAGTGCTCTGGTGCAATTATGAAATACCGACATTGATCGGATAAGGAGGACAACCATGAATCACGAGACCCAAAGAGCGAGCATCCTGCAGATGGCGCAGGGTGCATTCCAAGAGCGCGTGGACTATGAGATGCAGCGCTGTGTTGACAACATCCTTGACGTCAACACCAAAGCAACCGCAAAGCGCAAGATCACGCTGACGATCGAGCTGACACCGGACGATGACCGTCGGCAGATCCGCGTGAATGTTGTTGCCAAGGCCACGCTCGCAGCGACCAATCCGGTCGCAACATCGCTTTGCGTCACCACTGATGGCAACGGGGAAATGGTCGTTGCCGAAATGGTGCCGCAGCTCCCCGGCCAGATGCGCATGGACGGGCATGAACAGGAAGCACCGAAAATTCTGAATCTGCTGCAGGCCAGCCAGCAGGCAGCCGAATAACGAAGGAGGATATGACAATGCTCGCAGAAATGATCGACAAAATCGTGAGCCTGAAAGAAACCAAAATCTTCGAAATTGATGGGCAGACCTATTCCGACGCCAATCTTACGCGGATCCCGCCGCATGTGGATCGTCCCGATTCCGTCAGCGTCAGCGGTCTGGATGCTGTCTGCAAGCTGGTGCGCACCGAGATCGCAAAGGTCGGGACGACCATCATGGTACATGTCCGGGATTACAACAAGGTCGAAGTAATGACAACGTATCTGCCGGACTTCTCCCGCAACGTCCTGTATCGTGCGCAGGCGGACGCGCCGGGCATGCGCACTGGCTGGCGTGACCGAGAAACTGCGCTGATCGAGCTGCGCAGTCTGTTCATCCCGAACGAAGGCACGGAGTATCTGCTGGATCTGCTCAGCCGTATGTCCGATGAGAACACAGTGTCTACCAACGATAATGGTGTCACGCAGGCCGTGACGGCGCGGCAGGGCGTTGCGCTCAACGCAGTCGTTAATGTGCGCCCGCGGATCAAACTGCAGCCGTTCCGCACGTTCCTTGAGGTCGCGCAGCCGGAAAGCGAATTTCTCCTGCGCGTGGACAGCGAGAAAGGCATCGCCTTTTTCGAGGCGGATGGCGGCATCTGGCGTCTGGAAGCGAAACGCAACATCGCTGAGTATTTCGAGCGCGGCCTGAAAGACCTGATTGAACAGGGCAAGGTCGTCATCATGCAGTGATTCGATAGCACACTGGGCGGGGGAACTCGCCCGGTGCTCTGAAAGGAGGGCAACCATGAAGATCTATATATCAGGGAAAATCGCCGGCGATCCGGACTATAAGGGGAAATTTGCCCGAGCGGCTGCACAGCTTGAGCGGCTGGGCGCGACGGTCATCAATCCGGCCACAGCGCCGGAGGGGCTGGACAAGCTGGACTATATGCGCATCTGCTTCGCTGAGATGGAGGCGGTGGACTACGTCGTGTTCCTTCCGGACTGGTCGTCTTCGGATGGCGCGAAGCTGGAACGCGCGTGGTGCGACTATGTCGGCGTGCCGACGGCGAATTGGGACGCTTTTCGGGTAGACATGCTTGTGCGGAAGTCGCACGGCTGCACATTCCGCGAGCTGCTGGCGCTAGAGCATCCGAACGCGGTGGACGAAACCTGTATTGGCGGGTGTTTTGGATGCCCGAATACCTACGGTTACGAGCCGAAGAACAAACCGTGCCCGCATGAACATGTTCATCAGCGAGAGGTAAAAGAAGTACTGTGCGCGGCCTGTTGGGATCGTATCGTCCCGGGAAGTGAGGCGCTGCACAATGAGTAAGGCCGTACTTATCAGCATCCGCCCCAAATGGTGCGAGCTGATCGCCAATGGCACAAAGACCGTTGAGGTGCGCAAGAGCCGCCCAAAGCTGCACACGCCGTTTAAGTGCTATATCTACTGTACGCAACCGAGATACCCGCACGAGGACTATATCGAGACGGATTATCCAAAGCCGCAATTTTACGGTGGCGGTAAGGTCATCGGCGAGTTTGAGTGCTATGACACTGTCCACCTCCTCCGTTTTGGCGGTAGCGTCAGCCCGGAGAGATATGGCATATGCTTGCCGGATTGGAGCGTTGTCCCGGCGGACGAGATCTTTGATGACGCCTGCTTGACCCGCGATGCGGCCGAGGCGTATCTCGGCGGGCGGGAAGGCTGGGCATGGCGCATATCAGGCTTGCGAATCTATGATAAGCCTCGCGCACTGAGCACGCTTTGTCGTCCGTATGAGTGCGATGATTGCGATGCGAAATGGGCAACTGACTGCAACGCTTGCCATGACAAGGGCAAAATCAAGCGCCCACCGCAGAGCTGGCGCTATGTGGAGGTGACTTAATTGGACTGGAAGCGGGAGGCGGCCGATGAGCTGCGCAACTACATGAACCGAAAGGCGGCAATTGAAAACATCAGAGATCAGATCGCTGACCTGACGACGGAGATCACGAGCATCCGCAGTGCCTCGGCGGACGGCAGCCCGGTCGCCGGCGGCTCAAACGGCCGGGACGATGCGCTCGTCAACAACATCCTGAAGCGCGAGCGGCTGGAAGAGGCGCAGCGCTTGACAGAGAACCGTGTACGCCGCGTGGATCGTGCCTTGAATCAGCTCTCTGAGCGTGACCGCTGTGTGCTGCAGCGTTTTTACATCACGCCGTGTATCGGCGGCGTCGAGCGGCTGTGCCGGGAATTGGCCATCGAGAAAACGACCGCTTACCGTTGGAAGGATTGCGCACTGCGGAATTTCACGATAACGATGTACGGTCTCACGGAGATGTGAGCGCAAGGTGGGAAAAAATCGGGAACATTTCCGCGAAAATCTGTGTTAAAGTGATATCGCGGGATTGTGAGAGAGACCAATCCCACACCTTCCATTGTGAAATACCTCTCTTCCTTTCTCCTTTGTTGCGGTCGCGCCCGACGGGGCGCGTGGATCGAATATCTCTGTCAGTCTCTCATTTGTGAAGCGCCGGTCCAGCTTTCGGGTTCCGGCGCTTTGCTGTGCAATATTGTGGTTGCATATTCTCGAACAAGAATGTAAAATATAGGGGAACACAAGAAGCGGAGGGGTAACAATGGGATTCTTCAAGAGTAAAAAGGGCAGCATCATCAGCGACTATTTCTGCATCGAGGAAGACCTTGGACAGTTCAAAAAGGGCGACGCTGTGGATGTCGCACTGTATGAAGATCATCTGGAGCTGCAGAAGGGTGTCGGGAACAAGGACGTGGCGACGCTGGCCTACTCTCAGATCACGGATGTTTTCTATGGCTCGGACGTGCAGGTGCTTGTGAAAGACAAGTCGCCGATTGCGCGGGCTGTCGCTGGAGGCCTGCTGTTCGGAAGTACCGGTGCTGTGGTCGGCGCTATCAGCGGCGCCGGCAAGAAGGAAAAGAAGGTCAGGAGAATTCTCTTCATCATCAGCTATGTGTCTGCGGATGGGCAGGAATCTTTTCTGACGTTCCGGGATACGAGGCTGTATAAAGGACCAAAGGTCGCGGCCAGACTCAAAAAGCTGTGCGGTATCGAGGCAGAGGCCAAGCCGAGTGCGGCTGCCTCTGTGTCCAAACTCTAAAGCGTATATATTCACTGGGAGGATCGGGCTTGTGCCCGGTCCTTTTCTTATGGGCTGGATGCTGTGACACAAAAACAGTTTTACAAAACGCAAGCGTGGAAACGCGCGAGACAAGCATACATCGATTACAGGCTCGCGCTTGATGGCGGCATGTGCGAGGTGTGCCACGATGAGCCGGGGGTGATCGTGCATCACACTATCTGGTTGGACGATATCAACTGCAACGATCCGGAAATCAGTCTGAACCCACGGCGCTTTCGGTACGAGTGCCAGACCTGCCACAACAAAGAGCGCGACCCGAGGAAGACAACGCCGGGCAGATGCCTGTACGGCCCAGGTGGCGAGATCATCCGCAACACAAATTACTGACCGAGCGGCTGGACTCCCCCCATCGCGCAGCGAAAAAACGAGGGTAGGGGACCGAGACGGGGAGTTAAATTTTACTCCGCGCGCTACGCAAGGGGGTGTAGAAATGGCAAAACTGACCAAGAAGACGAGAGTTGACCGCGAAAAGAAGCGGCTGCAGGAGATTTTTAAGGATTTGGAGCCAAACAAGCTCGAAACCTGCCAATCATTGATTGACCGAGCGGCTTTCATTACCGTGAGCCTCCAAGACCTTGAGGTGCAGCTCAACGAAACCGGATGGGTAGAGCACTACCAGAACGGCGCCAATCAGGGCGGCATGAAAAAGGCTGCTGCCGCAGATGTGCACATCAGTCTGACGAAAAATCTGAACGCCATTACGAAGCAGCTGCTCGAGCTGGTGCCGCCGGCGCAGAAAGAGAGCCGCCTGGCGGAGCTGATGAACAAATGACGCCTTACGCAAATTTCATTCAGGAGTACTACCACAAGATGACGACTGGCGAGGTCGTTGTCGGGAAGTGGGTGCGGATCCTTTACGAGAAGATCACCGCGGGCCTGCGCGATGGTCTTTTTTATTTCGACGAACGGAAAGCAAATCGTGCAATCGCGTTTATCGAGACGTTCTGCCATCACTGCGAGGGGCGCAACGATTTGATTCATCTGGAGCTGTGGCAAAAGTCGACAGTGTGCCTAATGTTCGGCATCGTGGACGGGGACGGACTGCGGATCTTCCGAGAGGTGTTTCTGGTCATGGGACGCAAAAACGGCAAGAGCCTGTTCGCCTCCGCCTGTATCGCTTACATGGCTTACCTGGACGGCGAGTATGGCGCGAAGATTTACTGCTTGGCACCCAAGCTGGAGCAGGCGGCAATCGTATACGATAATTTCTTTCGCATGGTGCTCCAGGAGCCGGAACTAGCACAGCTGGCGCAGAAGCGGCGCTCAGATGTTTATCTCGAGACAACAAACACGAGTATTCGCCCGCTGGCGTTCAATGCCAAGAAGAGCGACGGCTTCAACCCGCATTTGGCGGTGTGTGACGAAATTGCGAGTTGGCCGGCTGAACAGGGGCTGAAACAGTACGAAGTCATGAAGTCCGCGCTCGGCGCGCGAAAGCAGCCCATGATCCTGAGTATCAGTACGGCCGGATACGTCAACGACGGGCCATACGATGAGCTGATGATGCGTGCGACGGCCGTCCTCATGGGTGCCAGCGAGGAGCGCAGGCTACTGCCAATTCTATATCTGATCGACGACGTGGAAAAATGGGACGACATCGAGGAGTTGCGTAAGAGTAATCCAAACATGGGCGTCAGTGTCTCCGAGGAATTTTTCAGGGAGGAAATCGCTATCGCGCACAATAGCCTGAGCAAGCGCGCCGAGTTTATGACCAAGTACTGCAACATCAAACAGAGCAGCACGCAGGCGTGGCTGCCGTTTGACGTGGTGGACGCGGTGAGCAGCGGAGAGTACAGTTTGGAGGATTTTCGCAGCACCTATTGTGTCGGAGGCGTCGACTTGTCCCGGACCACTGACTTGACTGCCTGCTGTGTGGTGATTGAGCGGGACGGCAAACTATACACTTTTGCAAAGTTTTTTATGCCATCGAATAAAATTGATGAGCTGCAGGAGCGGGAGGGCGTGCCTTACCGCATATATGTTTCGGCGGGGCTGATCCAGCCAAGCGGGGAGAACTTCGTGGACTACAATGACTGCTTTGAGTGGTTCCGTATGCTCGTCGAGGATTATGAGATCCTACCGCTGCAGGTTGGTTATGACCGGTATTCCGCGCAGTATCTCGTGCAGCAAATGGAGCAGTACGGGTTTCACATGGACGATGTATTTCAGGGTGAAAACCTGACGCCGGTCATCCACGAGGTGGACGGTCTACTGCGCGATAAGAAGTTGCTGCTCGGCGCGAATAATCTGCTGAAAGCGCACTTCCTGAACGTGGGCATGAAGCAGAACGAAGAAACGCGGAAGATTCGACCGGTCAAGCTTGAACCGCGGACGCACATCGACGGCTTTGTCGCCGTCATGGATGCCTTGACGGTTCGCCAGAAATGGTACGATCAGATTGGCGAGCAGCTCAAGAATTAGAATAGGAGGGAGCCGGATGGGCGCATTTACAAAGCTTTTTGGCAAAGGAAAAGCGGCAAAACAGCTGGGCGGTTATTTTGAAATGCTCGACGGGTATACACCCGTTTTCTCAACATACGACGGTGGGGTTTACGAAATGGAGCTGACACGCTCCTGTATTCATACCTTTGCCAATCACTGCAGCAAGCTGACGCCGGTCGTCAGCGGCGCAAACACGAAAGCGCAGAAGGCGCTCCTGGACGGCAGGCCGAATCCGTTTATGACGTCTGCACAGTTCGTTTATAAGGTCGCCACGATTTACGATGCGCAGAACACGTGCTTTATCGTCCCTGTGCTGGACGGTTTTGAGAAACTGATTGGCTATTACCCGGTCAATCCGATGCAGGTGGAGATCATCGAGGTATCGGGTGAGCCGTGGCTGCGCTATACTTTCCGCAGCGGTCAGAAGGCCGCAATCGAGCTGGCGCGCTGCGGCGTGGTCAGTAAATATCTGTACAGTAGTGACATCAAGGGTGAGAACAACGCGGCACTGCGGCCGACGCTGCAACTGCTGAACGTGCAGAATCAGGGCATTGAAGAAGGAATTCGCAACAGTGCGAGCTTTCGCTTCATGGCTACGGTGAATAACTTCGCCAAGGCAGAAGACCTGAAGAAGGAGCGCAAAAAGTTCGTAGCTGAAAATCTCGGCCCGGACTCCGGCGGATTGGCCCTATTCCCGAATACCTACACCAATGTGCAGCAGATCAAGTCCCAGCCGGAGATCGTGGATCCGGAGCAGATGCAGATCATCCAGACGCGCGTGCTCAACTACTTCGGTTGCAACGAGGATGTGCTGCAGAATAAGACGGTCGGCGATGCATGGAGTGCGTACTACGAGGGGAAAATCGAGCCGTTTGCCCTCCAGCTGTCGCAGGCTATGACCTGCATGACATTCACACGGGCAGAGCTTGCGCGTGGGAACTCCATTATGTGGAGTGCAAACCGGCTGCAGTATATGACCAACAGTGACAAGCTGCAGGTCAGCTCGCAGATGTTCGACCGCGGAATCCTCAGCACGAATGATGTGATGGACATTTGGCAACTGCCGCACGTGCCGGACGGGGACAAGCGATATATCCGCAAGGAGTATGCGGAGATTAGCAAATTGGATCAGGCTGTGCAGCCGCAGCCGGTGGAAGGGGAGGACAAAAATGACGCCGGAGAATAAGATTAAATTTAAGGCGAACGCGCAGGCGCGATCGCTTGTGCTGCTGCCGAAAAAGGAAGCCGAGAAGCGCATCGAAACGAACTACTACGTGGAGGGCTATGCCGCACGCTATGAGCCATATGTGCTCTACTATGACGGCGATGAACCAATCTATGAGCGCTTTGAGCGCGGCTGTTTTGACAACTGCGATATGAGCGATGTCATCATGCAGTTTGACCATGCCGGGCGGGTGTTTGCGCGCAGCACAAACGGCAGCCTGATCGTTGAGCCGGACGACGTGGGCTTGTTTATGGCCGCTGACCTCGGCCGCACCGAGGGCGCCCGCGGCCTGTACGCGGACATTGACGCCGAGATGATCACAAAAATGTCCTGGCGCTTCCGCGTCGGTGAGTACTACTGGGACGCCGAGACGCGCACGATCGTGCACCGCACAGTGAAGAAGATCTACGACGTATCTGCGGTCAGCATCCCCGCAAACGACAACACAGAAATCAATGCTCGCAGCTGGGCCGACGGAGTGATCAGCCTGGCAGCCCGGAGTGAGGCAGAGCTTGACGATAGGCGCAGAAGACTGCGCTTGAAAATCAAACTCAATTCACAGGAGGAATTCAACTATGAGACTTGATGAAATCAATGCGCGCCTGGCTGCCATCCAGCAGGAGGCGGAGACAGCCAGCGGCGACGCGCTGACCGCACTGGAAAACGAGGCCACCGCCCTGACTGCGGAGCGCCAGCAGATCCTGAACGAAATGCAGGCACGTCAGCGCCTGCGCTCCAACATCGCCGCCGGCATCGTGACCGGGCGCACGATCGAATCGCCGAGCGGCGCCGAGCCGACGCAGGCGCGCTTCACCGTCGATTCGGCGGAGTATCGCGAGGCTTACCTCATGAATCTGCAGGGCCGCAGCCTGAGCGCCGAGCAGCGTGCGGCAGTGACGGCCACTGCGGCGATCCCTACTCAGACGCTCAACAGAATTGTTGGCGTGTTCGACCAGAATCCGATCCTGTCGCGCATCACGATGACCTATATTCCTGGCAATATCACGATCCCCGTGGAGGGCACCGTGAATTCCGCGAGCTGGGTAGCTGTTGGCACGGCTGCCACCGATTCCGCTGATACGATCACCTCTGTCTCCCTGGGCGCGTACATGCTGATCAAGACGGTCGAGATCACTGCGGATGTGCAGACAATGTCCATCGATGCGTTCGAGACTTGGCTTGTCGGCCGTCTGGCCAATAAGCTGGAGGCCGCACTGGACGCCGCAGTCTTTACCGGAACCGGCAGCAGCCAGGCGACTGGCATCCTGAAAACGCTGGATACGGCGACCGGCACCTTCACCAAGGCAAAAGCGACCTATCCGGATCTGATCAAGATCATTGCCGCCCTGCCGACTGACTATGCGACCAATGCGGTCTTTGTGATGCCGCGTAAGCTGTTCTACACGGACGTGATCGGCATCACGGACACTCAGGGCCAGCCTGTCGTCCATGCGGACGTGGAGTCTCCGGCGAAGCACAACATTCTGGGCTATCCGGTGATCTTGGACGACAATCTGACCGCTGACAACATTCTGTTCGGCGAGCTGTCGTACTATCACATGAACATTGCCCGCGCACCGGAGGTTACCAGCGACGACTCTGTTGCGTTCCGTGCCGGATCCCGCGTGTATCGCGCCATGGCGCTGGCGGACGGCAAGCTGACCGTGTCTGCTGCCGTTGTGCGCTTTAACCGCGCAACGACCTGATCGTCATCTAAGGTGGGGCTGTAAAGCCCCACCGATGCCGTCAGAGAGGAGAAAACCATATGGAAATTGATCAGGGCCTCTTAACGAAGGTAAAAACCTATCTCCGCATCAGTCACACGAAGCTGGACGATGATGTGGCAGACTCCATCTCTGCCTGCCTGACGGATCTGCGGGTTTGCGGTGTGCGAAATCCATCGGAGGGCACGGAGGACGTGATCGATCCGCTGGTGCTCAACGCTGTCAAGCTGTACTGCAAAGCGGAGTATACGGACGACACGGGCAAGGCCGCGGAGTACATGATCAGGTATAACACGCTCAAATCCTGCCTGATGATGGCGAGCGGCTATCAGGAGGGAACAACGTGAACGAAGTCATCACACTAATCGGCAGTGCCGGCGAGCGGGACGTGTTTTGCCGTTTGGCGAGTATTGGCCAGCGGGAATATTACGAGGCACAGGCGGTTGATGTCTATCCAGAATGCAAGTTTATTTTGGCGGACTATCTGGAGTACGAAAACGAGCGGCTGCTGGAGTATGACGGCCAGCGTTACCATGTGCTGCGTACCTACCGGAACGGTCAGGAGCTGGAGATCACGGTCGCGCGTGCGTCTGCGGAGGAGGGCGGTATCTATGGATAAAAGCATCCAAGTGGGCAATCTGCCGGCTGCACTTTCTGATGCGCTGACCGTGTATGCGCAGGATGTGATTGACCGTATCAATGACGCGGGCGAACAGTCAAGCGATAAGTTGAGAAGAATCACGAGGGCAACTGCGCCGCGTTCTAAGCAAAAAGATAGCTCATTCTACAAGAATATAGCTGTAAAGGCCGAAGATGCTGGCAACGGAATGAAGCGATATATCTGGTATGTGAAAGCCCCTGACCACAGGCTGACGCATCTGCTGGTGCATGGTCATGCGACCAGAAACGGCGGCCGGACGAAGGCAAATCCATTCCTGAAGAATGCGCTCGACGCTGTTTTACCGGAATACGAGCGTGCCGTGGAAGAAGCGGTGAAGGAGGCTGGACAAAGTGATTGAAGAGATCCTGACTGCATCCGGCATTCCTTTTCGCCAGGGACGTTATTTGAATCCGCCATCGACGACCTATGCCGTCTATTTCGATGACCAGGAGGTGGACGGGGCAGACCAGGAGAGCGGCGCGGCGCCGATGGTTGTGAGCCACGACGTTTCCGTCGAACTGTATGAACCGGAGCGAGATCCGGAGGCCGAAGCGGCTATCGAGACCCAACTCGCGGCGAGGGGCATTCACTGGACAAAGGCGGCGCGGTACTGGCTGCAGAGTGTGCAGCGGTATCAAACTGTCTACGATTTTGAATTCTACGAAAAAAGGAGGGCCACATAATGGCTAAAAGAGACAAAGATACGGTTACGCTGGGGTCAGGCAAAATCTACCTGCAAACATTCAGCGAGTCCATGCCGACGGTAGATACACTGTGCGTGGAAAGCAATCTGCTCGGCTATATCAAGGGCGGCGCGTCGCTGGAATATACCCAGGAGACGTACGAGGAGAAAGACGATCTCGGCTATGTGTCCAAGATCATCACGACCAACGAGGAGGCAGTGCTGAAGTGCGGTCTGCTGACGTGGAACGGAGCAACGCTGAAAAAGCTGCTTGACCGCTGCAGCAGTACAGAGGCATCCGGCAAGCGCACGACGAAGATCGGCGGTGCCGGCAACGCACAGGGCGGCTATTATGCGATCTGCTTCCACCACGAGGATAAGACGGACGGCGACCTGTGGATCCTGATCAAGGGCAGAAATACCGCCGGCGCGACGCTGACGTTTGCGACGGACGCGGGCACGACCGTGGAGCCGGAGTTCAAGGCGCTGCCGCATGATAGTGACGGTACGCTCGTGGAACTGATCGAAGAAATTCAGACGGCTTAATTTTGACAGCGGGGCTTTCACAGCTCCGCTGTCCCTTTTATGGGAGAAGAAGTGACCATGCCGAAAACAATCAATTTCAACAGCATCAACCGGCCGTATTTGCGCCTGATCATGCAGGACGATGCGCAGACGACCATTGACGTGACCACACCGACCGAGGCGATGGTGGAGGAGCTGACGGCGACTGCGCCGGAGCTGGAGAACGTGCTGAAGACTATGGATGCGAACAGCATCCGGGCGGTATACGATCTGGCGGCGCGACTGATCTCCTGCAATCTGATGGGGCTGCCGGTGACGGTGGATGACCTGCGCGGCAAATACCGCATGAATCTGGACAGCCTGATTGTGTTTTTCAGCGCCTATGCCGAATTCATCGAGGAGCTCACAAAAGCAAAAAACTGATGCTCCCGTACTATCCGCAAGCAGATAGTGCGGGAGACCATCAGTACGTCATCACGTCCTGGTGGAAACGGCTTGTGTCTGCGTATACTGGCCTGAACTTTGCTGAGGTCGGCCAGACGGACTATTTGCAATACCTGATCTGGCGGCGCGATGCGTATATCTACGAACTGAGCCGCACAGAGGTGGGGCAGGAGTATCTGAATAACGCCTGGCGCATGGAACAAACAGAGCCAGACCGGGCGAAATTGCGCCAGAAGATTGGAGGGAATGCGGCGCATGGCAAACAATAAAATCAAAGGCCTGACGGTCGAGATCGGCGGCGATGCGACGAAGCTGGGCAAAGCGCTGCAGGAAATTGAAAATAAGTCGAAAAGCCTGTCCGGTGAGCTCGGCCAGGTGAACCGGCTGCTGAAAGTAGATCCGGAGAATACTGACCTGATTGCTCAGAAGCAGCAGATCTTGAGCGAGGCTGTGGCCAACACCGCCAAGAAGCTGGAGACGCTGAAAGCGGCAGAAAAGCAGGTTCAGGCGCAGTTTGAGCGTGGCGACGTATCTGCTGAACAGGTGCGCGAGCTGCGCCGTGAAATCATTGCAACCGAGCAGAAGCTGGGCGGCTATGAGCGAGCGGCTCAGGAAACGGCCGACGCGATTGAGCAGCTTGGCGGCGGCGCGGATGGTATCAGCGACATCGGAAAAAAGGCATCTGCCGCGGCTCGCCGCGTGGGAGACTTGTCCGATGCGGCGAAAGATGCCGGCGAAGGTCTGGGTACGGCTGGTGTTGCGGCGGGCGCCTTTGTTGGCAATTTGGCCAGCGAGGCGTTCGGGAAAATCATCGACGGGCTGAAAGAATGCATCGAGGTCACGCAAGAGTATCAGACAGCCATGGGCAAGCTGGACACAGCGTTTACGACAAACGGCTACAATTCCGAGGCGGCATTGAAGACCTATAAAGAGCTGCAGGGTATCCTCGGCGAGACGGATCAAGCCGTCGAGGCGGCCAACCATTTGGCCATCCTGACCGATAACGAGGCGGATCTGCAGACGTGGACGGATATCTGCACGGGCGTGTTTGCTACCTTTGGCGATTCGCTGCCGATCGAAGGCCTGACCGAGGCGGCGAACGAGACCGCAAAGGTTGGGCAGGTTACCGGCCCGCTTGCGGATGCGCTCAACTGGGCGGGCGTGTCCGAGGACAAATTCAATGAGAGCCTGGCCGCGTGCACGGACGAGCAGGAGCGCCAGCAGCTGATTATGGATACGCTCAACGGTCTCTACAGTGAGGCATCTGATGCCTACAAGGAGACCAATGCCGATGTGATTGCGGCCAACAAGGCAAATGAGGAGTGGACGGCATCCATGGCAGCCGTCGGTGCGGAGTTTACGCCATTGGTTGCCGAAGTGAAGGCCATGGGCGCAGAGCTTCTGGATAAGGCTGTCCCAGCCATTCAGTGGGTAAAGGACAATCTGCCGACCGTTACTGCCATGATTGCTACAGTGACTGCGGGAATCACAGCGTTCAAGGTGGCGCAGCTCGCTGCAATCGCGTCGGAGCAGGGCATGACGCTGGCGCAGTACGCAGCTACACAGGCAAAAACTGCGGCCACATCGGCGCAGAATGGCCTGAATGCGGCGTTGAAAGCGAACCCAATCGGCTTTGTTATTACTGCTATTAGCCTGCTGGTGACTGCCTTCATGTATCTCTGGAACAACTGCGAGAGTTTCCGCGTGTTCTGGCAGAACCTTTGGGAGGGCGCAAAATCAACATTCCAGTCGGTTTGGACGTGGCTGTCGAACTTTTTCACGGTCACGATACCAGATATCTTCAATACCGTGATCGGCTTTATCGAAACCAACTGGCAGGGACTTTTGCTCCTGCTCGTAAATCCGTTCGCAGGCGCGTTCAAGCTGATCTATGACAACTGTGAGGGGTTCCGAACAAAGGTCAATGAAGTGGTGAGCACCGTCCTGAACACGCTGCGCGAGCTCCCAATGCAGGTGCTGAGTGTGGGCCGCAATCTGGTGGAAGGCCTGTGGAACGGCATAAACGATAAACTCTTGTGGTTGAAAGACAAGATCAAGAGTTTTACTGAGTCGGTGCTTGATTCTATCAAGCACTTCTTTGGCGTCAATTCTCCGTCTAAGAAAACAGCATGGATCGGTGACATGCTCGATCAGGGTCTTGCAAGCGGCCTGTTGGACAATATGCAGGATCCCGTGCGGGCCATGCAGCGCGTGAGCGATGGCGTCCTCAGCGCCGCCGGCGGAACGTATCAAACGCAGATGTCTGCGATGCAGACGGCGTGCGCATCTGCGGCTGGAAATGTCGGGATTTCGGCTGTGCTGGAGCGCATGGACCGGCTCGAGCGCGCCATCACGTCCATGCAGATCTATATGGACGGAAACGCTGTGGTCGGCGCCGTTGCGCAGCGTATGGATGCGGCGCTCGGCGATATTTACAGGCAAAATGAAAGAAGGGCAGTTTATGGAGTTTGACTGCAAGATTGGCGGAGTTGAGTACGCTGGGCTGGAACTGCTGGATGTGCAGATCGGTCTGCCGAGTGTGAAAACACAGCAAGAAAGTGTCCCGGGTGCTGATGGTGTGATCGATCTCACTGATGTCCTGAATGGCGGGCCGGCCTATGGAAACCGGAGTATTAAACTCCGGTTCGGATTCGACCCGTATGGAAGCTTTGACTTCTATGCATTTGCAGGTGCGGTGCACGGCAAACGCTTGAAGCTGGGACTGGGCAACCGGAGCGGTTGCTACATGGGACGCTTCACGGTTGGAGACATTGACAAGAGCAAAACGACAACAATGTTTGACGTCACGATCGACGCCGACCCGTACCGCTTTGATCCGGCTGCGACGAGCATCACCATCCCGCGCGTCCTGCGCAGCGCCAACACGATGGCTGGCAAGACGCCGACGCTGTCGTATGCCTACGCTGGCAGCGGCAACGCCAGCATAACCGGATCGGGCGTGGATTGCGTGCTGTCTGTGCGTGGGCCCGCGACGCGATCGCCCACTGACCGGACGTATCGCGCGCGCTTTAAACTGCCGTGGCCGGCTGCCGGGAGCTGCCTGATCTCTGCAGACGTCGCCAACGGGTACTACGAGATCACGGACGCTGACGGTACCGTCTACGGCGATGGGCAGTCGCGCTGGATCAGCAACGTGCCGGCCGATGCGCTGTACGTAACGCTGTATAGCTACGGCGGGGCGGACCGCTGGGCGCGCCTGACCAATATCCAGATCTACAAGGCAACGCCGGGCAGCTTGGCCGGGTTGTCCAGTGACCGGCTGCTGTTTCCGGCTGTTGACGGCGTCACAGCTGTCAGCGGCGCGACTACGATCATCCGCTGCGCGCGCTCGGCCGCACCGGTGACGCTGCAGCCGGGCGAGACCATCAGCCCGTACCTGTCCATGCGCCGCACGACGGACTATGCATATGCCGTATGCGATCAGGGCGGCACGGTCACTTTGGCTGGCACGCGGGGGTGGATGTGATGTATGCAGGCTATGTAGACGGCGCGCTGCTGTTTGCGGCCGGCATGCCTGGCTATGATATCGTGGACGGCACGCTCCACCAGGCGGACGGCGAGTGCGACTCGGCGGACTTTAGACTCCCGCCCAGCAACACCATGCGCGACGTGCCGGTAAAACGCGCGTCTGTGATCTCCATCCGCAAGGACGGGGTGGAGGTGTTTCGGGGCTCCGTGGCCGATACAAGCGCGGATTTGCGTGGCACACGCACCTACAATGTCGACGGTGCCATGCTTTGGCTCGGCGACATCCGCAAGCCACCGTTTGCGATGACCGAGGACACCGTGACGTACTACGTGACGGCACTGCTGACGCAGTACAACGCGGCCTGCCTGGCAGCCAAGCAGATCAAGCTGGGCACCATCGACGCCACGCTGCCCAAGCTGGCTGTAGAGCAGACGGAATACAAGACGATCCTCGACCTGCTGCAGGAGGCGATGCAGCAGGTCGGCGGCATGCTGCGCATCCGCTATGCGGACGGCGATATATACCTGGACTGCATCAAGTCGTACACCAACATATGCCTGCAGACGGTGGACATCAACGCCAATCTGCTGTCGCTGGAGGACAAGATCGACGGTGCGGACCTGATCACACGCGTCTATCCCATAGGCAAGGATGGGCTGACGATCGCCAGCGTCAATGACGGAGCCGCCTATCTGGTCAATACCTCCGCAGAGGCACTGTATGGCCGCATCGATGGCACGCTGCGCGTGGACACGGACGACGCAGCAGCCCTCAAGTCGGCGGCTGCATCGTACCTGGCGCAAAACTGCGGCCTGTCGCGGGGCATCCAGGTCACGGCGGCGGATCTGTCTGCACAGGACATCACAATTGAGTCCTTTGCGGTCGGCGACAGCGTCCGGGTGATCTCGCCGCCGCACGGCATCGACTGCACCATGCGCGTGTCCGAGCTGGACACAAGCCTCGTCGGCAGCAAGGCCAGCATGACGATCGGCTGTGGCGGAAAAACGCTGACCGGCAGCGTCGCCTCCGGCGGCCGACCGACGTCCGCGTCGACCGGCGGTGCCGGTGTGGTGGTCGACGATGCAGTGGATGCCGCATCGACCAACCCAGTGCAAAACAAGGCCATCGCGGCCGCGCTGGCGCAAAAGCTGGGCAAAGCCGATGTTGCCGACTACATCACCGAGCAGGGCACGACCGGTGTGTGGACGTGGCGCAAATGGGCGTCCGGCATCGCCGAGCTGTGGGGCATTTTTAGCGCCGACTCTTTGGTCGTAGATAATGCGTGGCATAACGTGTACTACGGTACGTGGATGGGCTTGGCCGCAAACAAGGCAGGGCGGGCATATCCTTTTGACTTCGCGTCCGCGCCTGCGGTGACGGCGACGCCTTGCAGCACGACGTCGGCGGACTTCTGGTTACTGACAGATAGCGCCAACAATATCGGGACGGCGCAGACACACGCGCCTGCCTATGCCTGCGTGCTGCCAGCAAGCGCCACGCTTACAGGCCCGCAGATACACTACCATGTCATCGGCAAGTACAAGTAAAGGAGGCCATCATATGACAATCACTATTGCGGACGGGCGCGGGGCGCTGTGGCAGTGGGACACCGGACGGCGGGTCAAGATCACCGACGGCGACGGTGTAAAGCAAATACACTATCAAAATCGATGCTTCGGCTGCAGCGTGGACGTGGATGCCGGGGACGACGGCACAGCCATCATCCCGGACGAGCTGCTGCAGGACTGGCACCCGCTGACGGCCTACGCCTACGTAACCGACGACGTGGGCGGTTATACCAAGGTGCAGGTGGACTTTGCGGTCCATAAGCGCGCCAAGCCCGCAGACTACGTCTACACGCCGACGGAGCACGCGGGCTTTGACAGGCTTCGCGCCGAGATTGGCGACCTCGCCGACCTGACGACGGAGGCAAAGGACACGCTGGTGGCTGCTATCAATGAAGCGGCACGGACGGGCGGAGGCGGCACAAAGTATCAGATCGGCAACGGACTGAAACTGGACACCAAAACGAACACGCTTGCCGTTGATACTGCGGATGCGGTAGAGCGGGACAACACAAAACCGATCACGTCTACGGCTGTGTACGCCGTGGTAGGCAACATCAACGCCTTGCTGGCGACATTATAAGGAGTGAGTTCATGAGTACACAAACCGAGATTACCAGACTTCAAACTGCGCGCAACACCATCCGCACCAAGATGGTCGCGCTTGGCCTTGGCACGAGCACGGATAAGCTGGACGATTTGGCGGCAGAGATTGATGCCATTGACAATCAGGGCGCTGTTGACGCCAGCGTTAAAGAGGGCGAATCATACACGATCCCGAAAGGCTACCACAACGGATCTGGAACGGTCAAAGGCGTTGCTGGTGGTGGCAACTACCACTTGCAGACAAAGACTGTCACGCCAACAACAAAGCAGCAGTCCGTGACACCGGATCAGGGGTACTACGGCTTGTCGGGTGTGACCGTTGGAGCTATCCCGGATAACTTTAAGGATGTGAGCGCCACAACTGCTGCGCCGGGCGATGTGCTCGCAAACAAGGTCTTTGTAGACGCGGACGGCGTAACACAGGCGGGCACCATGCCGGACAACGGCGCAGTTTCCAAGACACTTGACGCGACCACCGGCAACCAGTCCTATACCGTCCCTGCCGGCAAGCACTCCGGTAAGGGTACGGTCGCCATCGTGCTGGAGACCAAGACCGCCACGCCTGCCACCTCTGCCCAAGACATCACGCCGACGGCCGGCAAGGTGCTGGGCAAGGTCACGGTCACGGCGATCCCGGCCAAGTATAAGGACGTGTCCGGCGTGACGGCGACGGCGGCGCATGTGCTTGCCGGCGATAAAATTGTGACGGCGGACGGCACACTTACTGCTGGCACGATGGCCAACAATGGCGCAATCAGCAAGACCATCGACGGCCTCGCCGCGACCGAGGTGACCATCCCTGCCGGATATACATCTGGAGGTAAGGTCTCGATGTCGGCCGACATCGAGACCGCTTTGGCCGCAATCTAAAGACTGGGGTGCACTATGAGCGTATCAAGTCAAATTACACGTATCAGTCAGGCAAAGACGGCCATTAAGGCGGCCATCAAAGCAAAGGGCGTGGATGTGCCGGATGCAACGCTGCTCGACGGCATGGCCGACGCCATCAAGAGCATACCCAGCAGGGATAATATCGTCCACGCTGATATCCCGGACTATATCAAGGCGGCGGCGCTGGAGGTGGCCAAAAAGGTGCAGGCCGTGCGCACGAGCGAAAGCATCGTTTTTATCGCGGCCTCGGACGCGCACCAGCTTGACACCAGCGCGGACATCGTGAACGGCAACAAGCACGCCGGCATGGCGATGAAAGCGCTCGCGTACATCCTGCCGGGCATCGACTTTGCGTGCTATCTGGGCGACTACACGGCCGGCAGCGCAACGACCACGCCGGCCGAGGGGCGGAAGCATTTCGCAGAGATCAACGCGGATATCGACGAGGCGTTCGCCGGCATCCCGCAACTGCGAACGCTTGGCAACCACGACAGCTTGCAGTACAGCAAGGCGCAAAATGGCAGCGTGCTGCCGGTGGCGGAGTTGTACAATGTTGTCGGCGCGTATAATGCTGGCGCAATCATGGGCAGTACCACAAGCGGGTATTGCTATAGAGATTTTAATAACAAAAAACTCCGGGTGATTTGCCTGAACACCGCCGAAAATAGCGAAAAAGAATATGTATCAGACGCGCAGAAGCTGTGGTTTGCGAACACGCTGAAAGCCGTGGGCGCAAAGACCGGCTGGAATGTGCTGATCCTGTCCCACCATCCGCTGGACTGGGGCGGCGTGTGTGTCCTGTCCAATATCGTCAAAGCCTACGTGGACGGCGGCAGCATCACCGTCAGCAGCGGCAACACAATAAACTTTTCCGGTAGCAACAGCGCGACGATCCTCGCGGCCATCCACGGCCATGTGCATTGTTTCAGAGCCGCGAAGCTCAACGCTATCGCAAGCGGCACCGGCAAGGAGTACAACATCTGGCGCGTGGCAACGCCTAATATGTGCTTTGCTCGAAATAACGAGTACGGCACAAACGGCAGCGCGGAATACTACGGTATTGAGTTCGGAGAAACGACCACATACAACAAGACGGCCAACAGCGCCAAGGACACGGCGTTTGTCGTCAACGTCATCAATCCAAGCCAGCAGAAGATCTATAGCTATTGCTACGGCGCGGGCTATGACCGCGAGATCTTCACCGGCATCAAGACTGTGCCCGTTACTGGCGTAACGCTGAACTCCGCCTCCGGCGAGCTGACCGTCGACGGGCAGACCACGCTGACGGCGACCGTAAAACCCGCAGACGCGAGCAACAAGGCGGTGACGTGGGCGAGCTCCGCGCCGACCGTGGCCAGCGTTGTCAACGGTGTTGTCACAGCGCTTGCGCCGGGCAGCGCCAAGATCACGGTAAAAACCGCAGACGGTGGCTTTACGGCAGAGTACGCGCTGACAGTCAAAGCTGCAACCATCGACCTGCTGGCGAAGTATGGCTATATAGACAATACCCGCGTTTCTACCGCAACCGGTATCGAGAAGGCTGGCGCAGGCTATGTGACCATCGGCCACACATCGCCTATCCCGATCGACAATACCAGATATCCCAACGGTGCGACCATCCGTGTAACCGGCGCGGTGAACTGCCTTGGCAACAACTGGTCTGGCGTTGGCAATGGCGGCGATAGCGCGTGGGTACTGTATGTGGGTAACGGAACACAGTATTCTGCTGGCGGCTACGTTGAGAACAAGACCCATGTAGTAGGAAAAATTGCGATCGACGCGGACAAGACCGGATTTACGCTGGATATTGCGTCGCTGTCAGCGCCACATTATATCAAATTCTGCGTCAAGGGCGTCGGCGCAAATCTTACGGCGACATTGACACCGAAATGAAGGGAGTAACAGCAGATGGAAATCATCGAAGCATTTGCGGCGAAAAACAAGTGCTATCAGGCGGGCGCGGCGCTAGTCCCGCGCGGCATCATGCTGCACAGCATCGGCACGCCGCAGCCGAGCGCGGCCGCGCTGGCGCGGTACTTTGACCAGTACCAGCCGGGCGGGCAGTCGGTCTGCGTGCACGCGTTTGCGCAGGCGGACGGCACGGTGTATCAGACACTGCCGTGGGAGATGCGCGGCTGGCACTGCGGGGGCAGCGCCAACAACACGCACATCGGCGTGGAGATGACGGAACCGAGCGCGGGTATGTCCTACGCCGAGGCCGCGGCGCAGATCACGGGCACATACCGCACGGCCGTGGCGCTGTTTGCCGCGCTGTGCAGACAGTACGGCCTCGATCCGGCGCAGGACGGCGTCATCATCGGCCACGCAGAAGGGCACCGGCGCGGCGTGGCCAGCAACCACGCCGACCCGGAATATCTGTGGCGGCAGTACGGCATGGGCTACACGATGGACGGATTTCGCGCCGCCGTCGCCGAAGCGATGAACGAAAATGACTACAAGGAGGACGATGACATGATTAGGTATACCACGATTGATGACGTGCCTGGCTGGGCACGCAGCACGATCAAAGAGATGATGGACGCAGGTCTGATCGCCGGTACGGGCGGCGGCAGACTCGATTTGAGCGATGATATGCTACGGATGCTGTATATCATGTGGCACATGCGTGATAAGCGCTATGGCCGCGTCGTTGACGGCAAGGTGATGGACGTGCCTGCATGGGCACTTGATAGTCTACAGACGCTTGTGGATAAAGGCGTGCTTGCTGGCGTGGGTGATGGCAAGCTGGACTTGTCCATGGATATGATGCGGACGCTGGTCGTCTGCCAGCGGATGATTGACAATGCAAAGGAGGGTAAAGCATGAATGCACCAAGCAAAGCGATGGAGCTGAAAGCGGCCATCTCGGCCGTGCTGGCCGGCATGACGGCTTTCTGGGGGTGGACAGGCTGGCTCGTGGTAATCTGGCTGGCCGCAATGATCCTGGACTACGCTACTGGCTCGTGGGCGGCGCTGTCGACCGGCTCGTGGGATAGCGCGGTGGCGCGTGCGGGCCTGTGGCACAAGCTCGGCAGCATTGTGGCCATGCTCGTGGCGTTGCTGCTGGATGTGGCCCTGTCGGCGATCATCAACTACGGTGACTTGGGTTTTGACTTGCCGTTTACATATAAGACGGCTTTCTTGCCTTTGGTGGCGATTTGGTACATCGTGACGGAGTTGGGTAGCATCGTTGAAAACGCGGCGAGGCTTGGAGCACCAGTGCCGAAGTTCCTGACGGACTGCCTGGCAAAGCTGAAGGATAAGGCTGACGAGGATAAATAATTAGGGTAAAGCGATTCCCGGAGGGCTTCGGCCTTCCGGGATTTTTTGATTATACGTGCAAATACGTGCGAAAACTGTTGACATACGTATTTACACGTGCTATAATATAACCATCCTAAGCGATTGGAGGGCCTCATGAAGTACAGTGAACTCATAAAGCTCTTGCAAAAATCCGGGTGTGTTGTTGCAAGAGAGGGGCGCGGACATACGGTGTGGTGCAACCCCGCAACCGGGAAACGGTTCACAGTTGGACGCCACAAAACAGAGGATGTGCCGACTGGTACATTGAAATCAATTTTGAAGAGTGCGGGGCTTGAATAAAGCCCCTGCACTACGACTAAGATACATAATGTAAGAGCGTAAATGAAAAAGGAGAGACTATGACTACTAAGTATGTTTATCCGGCAATCTTTGAAAAAGAAGATTGCGGATACAGTGTGTATTTCCCAGACGTGGAAGGGTGCGTTACATCCGGAACGACATTGGCAGAGGCTATTGAAGCGGCGCAGGATGCGCTGTGCCTGATGCTCTATGATATGGAAGAGCGAAAAGAACAGACTCCGGCAGCTTCGGATATCTCAGCAGTGCAGTGCGGTGAAAACCAGTTCTGCAGCTTGATCGACTGCGACACGATGGATTATCGAAAATTCTATGATAAGAAGGCTGTAAAGAAAACGCTGACGATTCCTTCGTGGCTGAATACAATGGCAGAGCGCGAAGAAATCAACTTCTCTGCGGTTCTGCAAAAAGCGTTGCGCGCTGAGTTGAATATTTAAATAGTGTAGAAGCATCGCCACTGGATCATTACGTTCAGTGGCGATTTGTTGCTTTGATGCGCTGTTTTTTAGGTTGCCGCGTTAGCATTTTAGTTAGCATTTTGCGCTGAAAAAGTGCTAACAGACTTCGAGAAATAGCAACATGACGTTAAAGAATTTAGCGAAGCAGAAGCACCGCAAAGCATTGATATACAAAGAAAAGTCCCGGAATCCGTTAGATTCCGGGACTTCTTGATTTGGAGCGGGATACGGGAATCGAACCCGCCTATCCTGCTTGGGAAGCAGGTGTTCTACCAATGAACTAATCCCACAAGTGCAGTCATTATAACACAGCCGTCTGTCGTTTTCAAGTGAAAAATGCAACAGAACTTGACATTTCTCTGCGCGCAACTTATAATATCCATTCGTGACGTTTTTGTTTGTTTGTTGATATAATGGGAGTGACACTATGGCGCAAGAAACCCTTCGTGAGAATAAAATGGGCACGATGCCCGAGAATCAGCTGCTGCTGTCGATGGCAGTGCCGATGATGATCTCCATGCTTGTGCAGGCACTGTACAACATTGTGGACAGCATTTTCGTTTCGCGCATCTGCGAGGATGCGCTCACGGCGGTGTCGATGGCTTTTCCGTGGCAGAACATCGTCATCGCTATTGCCGTTGGCTTCGGCGTCGGCATCAACGCGCTGCTCTCGCGTGCGCTGGGCCAGAAAAACGCCGAGCGTGTCAATCAGGTCGCGATCAATGGTCTGCTGCTGGCGCTGCTGAGCTATCTGCTCGTGCTTGTCGCAGGCTTGATCGGCATCCGTGCCTATATGCGCACGCAGACGGATATCGAGTCCATTGTCAATTACGGCATCACGTATCTGAACATCTGCATTCTGTGCTCGTTCGGCGTTTTCATCGAGATCACCTTCGAGCGCTTCCTGCAGGCGACCGGCCGCACGATCTATTCCATGATCACCCAGCTGGCCGGCGCGCTCACGAACATTATTCTCGACCCGATCCTGATCTTCGGTCTGCTCGGCTTCCCGAAGCTCGGCATCGCCGGCGCTGCCTGGGCGACGGTGATCGGGCAGTGTGTCGGTGCGGTCGTCGCCGTGACGCTCAACCACTTCAAAAATCCGGAGGTGCACCTGCGCCTGCGGCACATCCGGCCGAACGGCCGCCTCATGGGGGAGATCACGGCCATCAGCATCCCGTCGATCATCATGAGCTGCATCTCGTCGCTGACGTGCTTTGTCATGAACATGATCCTCATTGCGTATTCCTCCACGGCGGTCGCCGTGTTCGGTGTCTACTTCAAGCTCCAGAGCTTTGTGTTCATGCCGGTGTTCGGCCTCAATAACGGCATGGTGCCGATCATTGCCTATAACTATGGCGCGCAGAAGCCGGAGCGCATCCACAAGACGATCCGCCTCGGCATGGCCTATGCCGTCGCGATCATGGCGGTCGGCCTGCTCGTGTTCCAGCTCATCCCGAAGCAGCTGCTGCTGATGTTTGACGCCTCGGACGCCATGCTTGGGATCGGCGCGCCCGCGCTGCGCATCATGAGCCTTGCGTTCGTGTTTGCCGGCGTCGGCATCGCGTCCAGCTCGGCATGTCAGGCGTTCGGCTACAGCGTCTACAGCATGCTCATCTCCATCGCGCGTCAGATCGTGGTGCTCATTCCGGCGGCCTATCTGCTGTCGCTGACCGGTGTGCTGCGCAGCATCTGGTTCGCGTTCCCGATCGCGGAGATCGTCTCCCTGTTCCTCTCGCTGTTCTTTTTGCGCACCACGCTCAAAAAGACGGGCATGGCGCTGCCGAAGGCAAAGTAAATATTGCTCGCATATAGGGCGGCGCCATCCGGCGCCGCCTGTTTTCGTCCCGTCCGCACGGGCATAACCGGGCCTGCATAGGATGATGCGGGCCGAGTGCCCGATTTGAAAAGGAGGAACGACTGTGGACAAATGCAATTTCAAGCAGGGCCCGCTGCCGGAATGTGCGCCGCTGGCGCTGGCGCAGACGCCCATGCAGCAGTCCAGCGAGCCTGCGTATGATAAGCGTATGGCGCTCGCGCGCGGCACACTGTTCCCGGGGTTGGATCTGCCGTTTATGAACATGGTCAACAAGCCCGGCGACCTCAGCACGCCGCTGTGCGAGCTGATGGCGATGGACTTTGTCATCCGGGAGCTGAACCTGTATCTGGACACGCACCCGGACGATCGCGAGGCGTTCGAGACGCTGCAAAAGTGCATCCGCCTGAGTGCGGAGGGACGGAAGCGGTATGTGGAGCAATACGGCCCCATTTCGCTGCGGGATCTGGAATGTTCGGATGTCTACGACTGGCTCAACGCGCCGTGGCCGTGGCAGCAGGAAGGAGAGGGGAAGTAAGCGATGTTTGTCTATGAAAAGAAACTGGAATACCCGATCCGCATCAAGAACTCCAACCCCGCGCTGGCAAAGTTCATCTGCTCGCAGTATGGCGGGCCGGACGGCGAGCTGGGCGCGTCCCTGCGCTATCTCAGCCAGCGCTATGCCATGCCGTACCCGGAGCTGTCGGCGATCCTAACGGATATTGGCACGGAGGAACTTGGTCATCTCGAGATGGTCGGAACGATCGTCTACCAGCTTACGCGCAGCATGACGCCGGAGCAGATCAAGCAGTCCGGTTATGATACGTACTTCGTCGATCACACGGCGGGCGTATTTCCGCAGTTTGCGTCCGGCACGCCGTGGACGGCGGCGACGATCGGCGTGACGGGCGATGTGATCGCCGATCTGTCGGAGGACATGTCCGCCGAGCAGAAAGCACGCAAGACGTATGACAACATCCTGCGCCTGTGCGATGATCCGGACGTGACGGATGTGATCCGCTTCCTGCGCGAGCGCGAGGTCGTGCACTACCAGCGCTTTGGCGAAGCGCTGCGATTGGCCACGGAAAAGATGGATCAGAAGAATGTCTATATGACCAACCCGGCGTTTGACCGTTCCTGATTCCAAACGCGCGGCGGAGGCGGCGTATCAGAATGCAGCGCCCGGCAAATTGCCGGGCGCTGCCGTGTATTTGCACGAAAAAACAACAGGCACCCGAAGGTGCCTGTTGTAAATTCGTTCAGATCAAATCACTTGATCGCGGTCCAGCGCTCGGTGATCGGGTGCTTGGCGTTGACAATGATGTTCTTGATCAGGCCGCTGCCAATGTCAGACAGGGTGGTGATGTTGATATCCCAGGTGTAGTCATGACCATTGGTGGCTTCCTGCACGGCAGCGTAGTACCAGGTGCCAGCCTTGACGTCGGGCCAGGTCTTCATCTGGCTGGCGACATCGGTGAAGCTGTTGGCGTCCGGACGGCGGCCGATGAGGTTGTTGGTAATCTCAACGGCTTCTGCGCGGGACAGGAGCTTATTCGGGTTGGCGTTGCCGTTTTCATCGCCGGAGAGGATGCCCAGCTTGTAGAGCAGGGTGATGTAGTTGCTGGCCCAGTGACCGTTCAGATCCTTGAAGATGCTGCCGGAGATGGGTCTGCTGCTCTCGATGTTGAACAGCTGTGCAACGATGGTGCAGTACTCGGCGCGGGTGATCGGAGCGGCCGGGTTGAAGTTGCCGTTGTCGTCGCCGACGATGAGGCCGGCCTTGGCGCACAGGCTGATCTGCTCATAGGCCCAGTGGCCCTTCGGAACGTCGGGGAAGGTCTTGCCGCCGGCCTTCTTGGCGAGGTTGGCCTTGGTCTGGTCGGTCATGAGGTTGACGATGATCTCGCAGATCTCATCACGACGGATGCTGCGGTTCGGGCCGAAGGTGCCGTCCGGATAGCCGTGCATGTAAGCAAAGTGATCCGTGGTGTTCAGGCCGATCTTGAAAGCGGGCCAAACGGTGATAACGTCCACATCGGGCAGCTTGCCAACGGACCAGTTGGCAGCGATGGTGGACTTGTAGTTGATGCCGGTCGTTGGATCGGTCCAGGTAGCGCTGGTGGAGTAAACATGGAATCTGCTGTTCTTGGTGAAGATAACAGCGCCATAAGTAGCGGACTTGGACTCGATGACGTTGTTGTTCTGGTCATAGATCGCGACCTGAGCGCCCTTCGCGGGACGGCCCAGCGGGGTCTTGACGATGACAACATAGTTCGGGAGATTGTTGAAGAGGTTCTTAATGACATCGCCAACAACGCCCTCGATTTCGGGAGACTGCGTCAGGGTAGCAGCGTCTTCCACTTCTGCGACGTCTTCATCGGCAGCAAAAGCCATGACCGGCAGCAGGCTGACGACCATAACCAGAGCGAGAAGCACGCAGAGCAGTTTGCGGGACTTTTTCATTGTTTCCACTCCTTTGATAAATGTACATAAGCGCCGCGGTGGGGAGATGTCGGGTAGTACATACTACCCCACGTTCACTTATGCGCATAGTATAACACTGCCTGCCCCGGAAAGTCAAGCTATGGAAGCATTGTGCACAAACGCCGTAAACGCAAAGATCTGCAAATTCGCGACCGATGACGGCACCGTTCGCGGCTGCGCCCCCAAACGGCTGCCGCATACCCGTGAATCCTGCGCACGATCGTTGCGTAACGCGTGCATGGTCAAATATCGCATCCGGTGTTCATTAAAAATTTTGTTTGCGCAAAAAGAAAATAAATTTTCCTATTGACATGCTTGGTAAAGCACGATATAATCCTATTAACATATAGAGAAGGTAGGCAATGAAAATGCAAAACCGCATTTCCGGCCGCTTGTGCATCTGCTGGCACTGTTGCGACGGCTGAGCGCACGCAAGTCCATTACGAGTCAAACATACATATAAATATATTACGATACATAAATGGAGGAACATTTCATGAGCAAGATCTATACATCCGCTGACCAGCTGATCGGTAAAACGCCCCTTCTGGAGCTGACGCATATTGAAAAAGAGCAGCAGCTCGAAGCCCGTATTCTGGCAAAGCTCGAGTACTTCAACCCGGCCGGCTCCGTAAAAGACCGTGTGGCGCTGGCCATGATCCAGGACGCGGAGCAGCGCGGCGTGCTCAAGCCGAACTCCGTCATCATCGAGCCCACCTCCGGCAACACCGGCATCGGTCTGGCGTCCGTCGCCGCGGCCAGAGGCTACCGCATCATCATCGTCATGCCGGAGACCATGAGCGTCGAGCGCCGCCAGATCATGAAGGCCTATGGCGCGGAGCTCGTCCTCACGGACGGCGCACAGGGCATGAAGGGCGCGATCGCGAAGGCCAACGAGCTGGCCGCGCAGATCCCGGACAGCTTTGTCCCCGGCCAGTTCGTCAACCCGGCCAACCCGGCGATCCACCGCACGACGACCGGCCCGGAGATCTGGCAGGATACGGACGGCAATGTGGACATCTTCGTCGCTGGTGTCGGCACCGGCGGCACCGTGACGGGCGTCGGCGAGTACCTGAAGTCCCAGTGCCCGAAGGTCAAGGTCGTGGCCGTCGAGCCGGCGACCTCTCCGGTCCTGAGCGAGGGCCATGCTGGCCCGCATAAGATCCAGGGCATCGGCGCGGGCTTTGTGCCGGACGTGCTCAATACGAAGGCCTATGACGAGATCATCCCGGTCAGCAACGAGGACGCGTTCGCGACCGGCCGCCTGATCGGTCATAAGGAAGGCGTGCTGGTCGGCATTTCCTCCGGCGCTGCCGTCTGGGCGGCGATCGAGCTGGCCAAGCGCCCGGAGAACAAGGGCAAGACCATCGTTGCGCTCCTGCCGGACACCGGTGACCGCTATCTGTCGACGCCGCTGTTTGCAGACTGAGTGCAGGCAAGCGTTCGTTCTTCTTTCACATGCGACGGGAGACACCGCAGGGTGTCTCCCGTTGTGCGTTCAGCGGCAGCGCATGGCCAGGCCGCAGAACATATCGTCGGCCATCCGCAGCGCCTCGGTCTCGATCTGGTCGAACATGCGGATGTCGGCCGCATAGTCGCTCTGCAGGCGCAGCGTCGCTTCTTTTTCCGTCATTTCCAGATGGCTGTAGAAAAATTCGCGCCATTTTTCTTCGTTCCAGCAGGCGTTGATGCCGGCGAGGAACGCACTGATGGCGTCGGCGTTGGCGGACCAGCGCCGGCGGGCGTCATCGGCTTTGGCGGTCTCGTGGTTTTTCAGGTCGGTCACGAGCTCGCCGCCGATCTCCGGGTGCTCCATGAGCAGGTCGCCGAACTGTCCGACCGTGTGCGCGCGTGATTTTTGGCGGTTCTTTTGCGCAGCAAAGGCAAAAAGGGATGCAATTTTGCGCCCGATGCGCTATAATGGATGCAATTATTCAGCAAGAGGGATCATTATGCGAATCGTTGTCAAAGTTGGCACTTCCACACTGGCGCACGCCACCGGGCGGCTGAACATTCAGCGCATGGAGCGGTTGTGCAAAGTGCTCAGTGATCTGAAAAATGCAGGTCATGAGATCATCCTTGTCTCGTCCGGCGCCATCGGCATGGGCGTCGGCAAGCTCAATCTGCCCGGACGTCCGGCGGATATGCCGGGCAAGCAGGCGGCCGCCGCCGTCGGCCAGTGCGAGCTGATGTATTTTTATGATAAGCTCTTCACGGAGTATAATCACATCGTAGCGCAGCTGCTGCTGACCGGCGAGGACATCCACAGTGAGCAGCGCAGCCGCAACGTGCGCAACACGCTCTCACGCCTGCTGGAGCTGGGGGCGCTGCCGGTCATCAACGAAAACGACGCCGTGGCGACGGACGAGATCGGCGTGGACAACACCATCGGCGAGAACGACAGCCTCTCGGCCATCGTGGCCGCCGCCATCGGTGCGGATCTGTTGATCCTGCTCTCGGACATCGACGGCCTGTATGACAGTGACCCGCGCCGAAATCCGGACGCGCAGCTCATTGAGACGGTGCCGGTCATTGACGCGCACATACTCTCGCTCGCCGGGGACAAGGGCTCCGCGCTCGCCACCGGCGGCATGGTCACGAAGCTGCACGCCGCGCAGATTGCAACGGCGGCCGGCTGTGAGATGGTCATTGCCAACGGCGAAAAACCCGAGGTGCTCTATGACATCGTGGACGGCAGGCGCGCCGGCACCCGATTTCTGATACCACATTCCTGAGGAGGGACTACTATGACGACTATGGAGATTCTCAAGCGGACGAAGGCCGCGTGGCCCAGCATCTGCAACGCCTCAGCCGAGGACAAAAACCGCATCCTGTCCGCCATGGCCGACAGCCTGCAGGCGGCGAGCGATGCCATCCTGCGCTGCAATGCCGAGGACATGGACGCTGCGCGCGGCCATATCTCGGACGTCATGCTCGACCGGCTCTATCTGGACCGGGGCCGCATCGACGCCATGGCTGACGGCATCCGCGCGACCGTGGCGCTGCCGGACCACACGGGGCGCATCCTCGCGCAGATCGACCATCCCAACGGCATGAAGATCTACAAAAAGCAGGTGCCGCTCGGGCTGGTCGCCATCATTTATGAGAGCCGCCCGAATGTCACGTCCGACGCGGCCGCGCTCGCCATCAAGAGCGGCAACGTCTGCATGCTCCGCAGCGGCAAGGAGGCCTTCCACACGGCCAAGGCCATTGTGGCCGCGCTCAAGCAGGGCATCGCGTCTGCGGGCGGCGATCCGGACATCGTTAACATCGTTGAGGATACCAGCCATCAGAGCGCCACGGAGATCATGCAGGCCAAGGGCCTTGTCGACCTGCTCATCCCGCGCGGCGGGGCCGGGCTCATCCGCGCCTGCGTGCAGAATGCTACCGTGCCCTGCATCGAGACCGGCACCGGCATCTGCCATGTCTATGTGGACGAATATGCCGATCTCGACAAGGCCGTGCGCATCATTGAAAACGCCAAGACCAGCCGCCCCTCGGTCTGCAACGCCGAGGAGGTCTGCCTTGTGCATCGGGCAGTCGCGGCCAAATTCCTGCCCATGCTCCAAAAGGCGCTGGTCGATGACCGCGCGGCGAAGGGCCTCACGCCGGTCGAGCTGCGGCTCGATGCGGCCGCGGCGCAGATCATCGACGGCACGCCTGCGTCCGACAAGGACTTTGACACGGAGTATCTGGACTATATCCTCGCCGTCGGCGTGGTCGACAGTCTGGACGCAGCCATCGCGCATGTGCTCGCGCACTCGACGCACCACAGCGACGCCATCGTAACCGAGGACGCCGCAAGCGCCGAGCGCTTCATCAACGGCACGGACAGCGCGGCGACGTATGTCAACGTCTCCACCCGCTTTACCGACGGCGGCGAGTTCGGCCTCGGCTGCGAGATGGGCATCTCCACGCAGAAGCTCCACGCCCGCGGCCCCATGGGGCTCGATGAGCTGAGTACCTATAAATATATTATCCGCGGCGACGGACAGACCCGCTGAGGAGGGAAGTGCTATGATGAAGTATGAAGCCGGTTTTATCGGCGCCGGGAATATGGGCGGCGCGCTGGCGTCTGCCGCGGCCCGGCAGGTCACGGGCGAGCAGGTAGCCGTTGCCTGCAGCAGCCCCGCGCGCAGCGCGGCGGCGGCTGAGCGGCTGGGCTGTCAGGCGGCCGCGCCGGAGGAGATCCTCAGCAGCAGCAAATTCGTGTTTCTCGGTGTTAAGCCGCAGATGATCGACGGTGTTGTGCAGTCGCTGGCGGCGCCCATCGCAGCGTCGGAGAGCATCTTCGTGTCCATGCTCGCCGGTGTGCAGTTCGAGCGGCTCACGCGCCTGCTCGGCGCGGATAAGAAGATCATCCGCATCCTGCCGAACACCGCCTGCGCCGTGGGGAAGGGCGTTGTGCTCTACTGCGCGAATGGAAATGTCACGGAAGCCGATCTCGCGGCATTTCGGTCGCTCATGGCGGATGCGGGCATTGTCGACCCCATTTCCGAGGGACTGATCGATGCCGGCTGCGCCATCACCGGCTGCGGCCCCGCGTTTGCGTATATGTTCATCGAGGCGCTGGCCGACGGCGGCGTCAAGTGCGGTCTGCCGCGCGCGAAAGCCATCCGCTATGCGGCGCAGATGCTCTCCGGCAGCGCGGAGATGGTGCTGCAGTCCGGCAAACACCCGGAGCAGCTCAAGGACGATGTCTGCAGCCCCGGCGGCAGCACGATCGCCGGCGTGGACGCGCTCGAACAGCACGGTTTTCGCGGCGGCTGCATTGCGGCCGTGGACGCCGCGTTTGAAAAGACCCGCCAGCTCGGGTAATCACGGAAAATTGCCCGGCACATGGAAGTGCCGGGCAATTTTGCACCGTATATGCTGCGGATCATTTTATGATCATGGGATTGACGGCATTTTTTCGCTCTGGTATACTCTTGCTCAGAGAATTCCGATGCGGGACGGTATCGGTTCCCGACCCTCGGCGAAAGGAGAAACATGTGAAAAAGCGGATATTCAGCTTCCTTCTGGCTGTGCTCATGCTCGCTGCGCTGCTGCCGACGGCGGCGTTCGCGGACGAGAGCACGCGCAAGGCCGTCCCGGTCACGGGCGGTAATATTTATGTGGATATGGAAAAGGGCGAAGTCGTGGACTGCGATGATACTGTCACGGAGATGATCGTCCCGGAGCAGGTCGATGGCGTCACGATCCAGGCGATCAGCGACAGAGCGTTCCAAGAGCGCAAGAATCTGAAGCGTGTCACGCTTCCGGGCACACTGCAGTCTGTTGGATCCTACACATTTTATAAATGTACCAGACTCAAAGAGGTCACGATTGGTGACGGTGTTCCGTCGGTTGAAAACCATGCTTTTTCCGACTGCAGCAACTTGGAGCGCGTACGTTTGCCGAAAGATATGACGATGATCAGTCAATTTACTTTTTATCATTGCGAAAGATTGAAAGAGGTGAACATTCCGGAGAACGTGACATGGATTGGCAAGAGCGCGTTTTCTGGCTGTTCTTCGCTCAAGAGCATCACGTTCCCGGACAAACTGGAGACGATCGAGCCGTATGCTTTTTTGGACTGCACGTCGCTGCAGGCAATCGAGATCCCGGACAGTGTTATCAGTATCGGCAACGTTGCATTTGAAAACTGCAAAAATGCGCAGACATTGACATTGGGCAATTCGCTGACAGAGCTTGGCGCCGGGGCGTTTTCCGGCTGTGAGAGCCTGACGCGCGTTGTCTATCCGGCCTCTCTGAAGGCGGTCGGTGGCATGAGCGGCTGTAAGAATCTTACCGAAGTCGTGATCCCGGATACGGCGACGGAGATCATGCAGGCGGCTTTCTCCGGCTGCACGCAGCTGCAGGAACTCAAATTGCCCTCCAGCGTAAAAACGATTGGTAGTTATGCTTTTGCTAGCTGCGGTATTCAGGAGCTGACGATTCCGGACGGCGTCGAAATATTGGAAAAAGCTGTTATGCAAAGCTGCGCGAATCTGCAGCGTGTCTCGCTTCCGGACAGCATAACGGAGATCGGTGATTCTGCATTTGCCGCATGCAACGCTCTGAAAACGATCAAGCTGCCGAGTAGCCTGAAAACAATTGGATACGGCGCGTTTATGCTCTCTGGCCTGACAGAGCTGACGATTCCGGACGGTGTTACGGCTCTGCCGGATGGTTTGTTTTACCGCTGTAAGAATCTTACGAGCGTAACGATCCCGGGTACTGTAAAGCAGATTAAAAGTAATGACTTTTTCGAGTGCACAGCGTTGACTTCTATCGTTATTCCGGAGGGAGTCGAATGGATTAGTCAGGACGCCTTTTTGAACTGTACCGCATTGGAGACGGTCTGGCTTCCGCTTTCCCTGAAAGCGATTGAAGGGAGCGCGTTCTCTTTCTGCACGAATCTGAAGACAGTGGAATATGCCGGTTCTCAGGACGACTGGGATCAGGTTGCCTTTGATAAATTCAGGAATGAGTCGCTGGTGAATGCGCAGATGCATTTTGCCAACCTGCTCACGGCTGACAAGTTTTCGGACGTGTCCCACAACTGGGCCTATGACGGCATTAATTATTGCTACACGCACCGCCTCATGCGGGGCATTGACGGTGAACGGTTTGCGCCGAAGGCGACGACAACGCGCGCGCAGATTGTACAGATCCTCTATAATCTGCAGGGTGAGCCGGAAGTTTCAGGTCCTATGCCGTTTGATGATGTCTTCAACCACTGGGCGGAGAAGCCGATTCTCTGGGCCTATCAGACCGGCGTAGTTGCCGGCACGTCCGACACGACATTCGACCCGGATAAGCCGGTCACGCGCGAGCAGATTGCGGTCATCCTCATGGGCTATGTCGATCGGATTCTCAAGCTGGAGCATACCTGGGAACCGGCAGATTTGAGCGGCTATCCGGATGCAGGCAGTGTTTCTGGCTGGGCAAAGGACGCACTGGCCGATGCCGTGGCACTGGGTCTGATCTCCGGTGCAAGCAACGGCGGCCAGACATATCTCGATCCGCAGGGCGGCGCGTCCCGGGAGCAGGTCGCAACAATCCTGATGGAGTTTTGCAAAAACGTTATGAACAAGCAGTGATATGCTTCCCCATGCAAACCGGGCAGAGCCGCAAAAGCGGTTCTGCCCGGTTTGTCTGCTGTGTGCGGTCAACTATTTGCCGCGCCTGCGATGTAGCGCTCCTCGGCTTCCTGCTGCGCATGGATCAGCAGCAGCCTTGCCTCCTCGTAGTCGTGGGTGTTGATGTGTTCCACGGCGTCGCTCAGCGTGTTGAAGAGGGTGAAGTACAGTTTCTTGAAGTCCATGGTGATCTCCTTTTTGTTCTGCGTATTTGCAGGTTCCGGCGCGTCTTCCGGTTGCTGCGATGCGCAGTTTAACACAGAATGGAGTAGAAACGAGTCGAACGCTGTAGATGCCGAAAAAACTTCATAAAATTCAATTTTTTTGTCAGGTATGGGACAATCTTTGTGCCAAGCAACAAAAAGCAAGTGCCCGCACTCCATAATGGAGCGCGGGCACGGATTGTTTATAGCAGTTTGATCAGGATCGTGACGGCACCCAGCAGGATCAGCACGACACCGACAATACGATTCAGGCGCCGGATCTCACAGCGGTTGGCGAATTTTGCGGAGACGACCGCGCCCAACAGGCACGAAGCCACGACGATCGCCATGGGCAGCGGAAAGAGCTGCGCGCCCAGCGAGATGTGGCTGACGGCGCCGGTCAGCGCGACGAGCGTCATAATCATCGTGCTGGTGCCGACGGCGACTTTCAGGTTGTAGCCGAGCACCAGCGTAAAGACCGTCAGCATCAGGATGCCGCCGCCGCTGCCGGTAAAGCCGCACACCCAGCCGATGCCGCAGCCAAGCACCATGGCAAGCACAGTTTTGCCGGTGGATGGGCCGGATGCAGCTCCGGCGTCGTGCCCGCCGGTGATCGGTTTGAGCAGAAACTTGAAGCCGAGAAAGACCGTCGTGAGCATGGAGATATAGCCGAGGCCGTCCGGCGACTGCTGGCTGAAGAGATAGCCGCAGTAGCTGCCGACGATCGTGCCCAGAAAAGCCGTGACCGTGACAAGACTGCCGCGCTTGAGGTCAATGTTTTTGTTTTTATAATATGTGTATGCCGAGAGCAGGCTTGCCAGCACGTCGGAGGCCAGTGCGACGGTCACGGCGTCATAGCTGGCCCAGCCGCAGAGACTGACAAGCACGGGCGTGATGACGACGGCGGCGGACAGGCCGGCCAGACCGGTCACAACGCCGGCGCCGAGTCCGGCCAGGATGTAAAGGGTGCATTGCGCGATGTTCATGGGATCACCTGATGTCGTTTTTTCGTTTCTGAGCCACTTATTATAGGCGCTGCATGAAAATCGTCAAGTCCCTGCGCGCGGAGTTTACAAACTGTACAGAATTGTGGGGGGAGGGGAGAAACGAAAAAATCCGCCGAAGCATTTTGCTTCGGCGGATTTTGGTCCGAGTGAGAAGATTCGAACTTCCGGCCTCTTGAACCCCATTCAAGCACGCTACCAACTGCGCTACACCCGGATATCACATTTGCTCAAATAATATAGCACACGAAAACCGAAAAAGCAAGAGGGAAAATGCACTTTTGGCCGGAAATCAGAAATTTGCATGATGCTTCCAAAAAACTTTAATAATTTCAATTAAGGCACTTGACATTTTTCGGACAATTTGTTAATTTGATTTTAATATCTGCGCTGCATACTGTGTACGCTGCACGTAGACAGTGTCCGGCACAGCAAAATGAATGATCAGGAGGGAAACAATATGACGTGGAAGAAACTGCAGCGTCTGCTGGCGTGCCTGCTGGCGGTCCTGCTTCTGTCGCAGGTCGGCGCGTTCTCGCCGGCCGTGTTCGCGGCGGATGCCAGTGGCTACACGCTGCAAGACGGCACGGCGATTATCCCGGAGGGAGCGTCCGAAGAAAAAGTAAATCAAATCCTCACGCGGACATTGGTGGCTGGATTTGATGAGATGAGCAAAGAAGATCAGAATACGCTTCTGAGCACTTGCAAGTGGGAGTATTACTGCCAAGGCAAGATTCCCCTCACGAACAAAACAAAAGATGCATGGGGCTCTGTTGGCGGATTCAAAGACAGGGAAGGAATTTCCACATATCACTTCCTTGCTCTGTCTGATGCGAAAACGGAATGCAAAGCATATTCTGTGCGCCTGACCACTGCCGCAGACAAGACAGTACAGTTCACCAAGGCAGCGATGCTCGATTCGTCCATCACGCTCAAGCAGGGCGCCAGCGTGAGGCTGCCGTACAATGAAGACGGCACGCTGGATTTTGACGCACTGCGTGCAGCCATTCTCCAGCAGGTCGTGGACGAGGGGACTACCCCGTCTCTGACGACGGAGAATACGGAGATTAAGTATAAGCACACTGTTGCTTTTGTTGACACTTGGGTCGATCTTGACGGCGGTAAGATTGCTCCCGCCATTTCTGCGGGTGACCAGCAGATCCAGATCAGCTTCAAGGGGGACGATACTTACAAGGCGTCCTCTAAAACGACGACGGTGACCTTCACCGAGCGCGCGGATTCCCACATCGTTCTTAAGCCTGACCAGCAGGTCGCGCTGCCGTATACGGATGCCACGACCGTTGATTACGACGCGCTGCGCGCGGCCATTCTCCAGCAGGTCGTGAGCGAGGACACCACTCCGGCCCTGACGACGGAGAATACGGAAATCAAGTACAAGTTTACGGTTGGCCTCACGGATACATGGGTCGATCTTGCGGGCGGTACGATTGCTCCCGCCGTCTCTGCGAAGAGCTATGAGATCCAGATCAGCTTCAAGGGCGACGATACTTACAAGGCGTCCTCTGAAACGACGACGGTGACCTTCACCGAGCGCCCGGGCATCAAAGCGACGACGAATGAAAACCCGACGTTCAAGCTCGACTTCACCGCCGACGGCGATGCGATCTACGACAGCATCCGGCAGCAGGTCTGGGATGCGGTCGTTGTGAGCACGAACCCGACTCTGACCGTGGATGATGTGACCATTGAGTACTATGCTACGGCGAAGACGGGTGTGGCCAAGAGCTGGATGCCGCTGGAAGGCGGCACAAAAGATTTGCTGACCTATCCCGCCATTGGCGAGGGCACCCAGAAGGTGCGTATCTCCTGCAGCGGCAGCAAGAACTATGCCCCCTGGTCGTGGGAAGGTGATGTGGTGGTAACCGGCCGCGCGGCAGCTCCGTTCCAGCTCAAGCAGGGCGTGACCGAGGGCATGACGGTCGCGATGGTCTACAAACGCGATCAGAGCATCAACTATGAGGCAACCGCGCAGGCCCTGCGCGAGGCGCTGCTCGAGAGCTCCGATGCGAATGTTTCCATCAACGACGTGACGGTGGAGTACAAGGCCGGCCTCGGCATCTTTGAGCCGCTTGACTACAAAGCGACGATCAGCTCCAACAACTTTGGCCTTGGTGAGCAGACCATCCGCTTTACTTGGGGCGGCAATGCAGATTATCAGGCTTATACGCTGGAAGTCACCGTCAAGATGACCGATACACGCATCGTGAGCGAGGTCGTGCTCAAATCCGGCGCTTCCATCACCTACAACATGGACGCCAATGTCATGCTGCAGGCGATCTTTGAAAATCTCATTGATTGGGGCGCTTCCACGCTGCCCGAAAAGAGCACACTGAGCGTGGCTGACTTCACGATTGAGTACTATGCAGAAAACGTGGTCGAGATTGACGGCATGACGACCGGCGGCGGAACACATCTGTATATGCCGCTTGAAGGCGGCAAGGGCGGCGCGTTTGAAGGCGATTTGGTGAAGTCTCTTACCTATCCCCAGATGGGTGCGGGTGAGCAGCAGATCCGCGTGACCTTCAAGGGCGATGAGGCTTACCGTTCCAGCACGCCTATTGAGGGCAATCTGACCGTGAACAAGGCGAAGGTCTCCGTCAAGGTGCACTCGACGAGCATCTACGCCGACGAGGCCAAAGATAAGCTGGGTGAGGGCTTTGTCACCACCGACCCTGCCGATAAGTTTGACATCTACACCATCTACGGCGGCATGACCAGCGACGTGACCACCAGCGTGTTCGTGCAGCTGCCCGAGCGTTACACGAACACAGCGCTCATCAAGGCGATCGACTGGGCACTTGAGCAGGCCGGTCAGCCGACGCTCACCGAAATGATGAACAACGGCACCACGGTCGGCCAGCTGCGGAAGATCCTCAGCGATGTGATCAGCAGAGGTGCGGATTTGCCGCAGTTTATTAAGGACGCACTCAAGAATGCCAACATCGACATTGACACGCTTGTCAAGCTCAATGATGCGCTCAACAAGCTGCCGGGTCTGCTGGACAATGTCCGTGTGGCCATCGGCACGCCGAATCAGGCAGGCCTCTATGTGGTCACGGCTGTGACGAATAACAAGAACTACGAGACCGGTGTCGGCACGGGCATGCTGCTCGTGAAGAAGCACTACTCCGGCGTGAAGCTGCAGTGGAACCAGACTATTCCCAACTGCAAGCTGACCGCTGATGAAGCGAAGAATTTTGACTTCGGCGTGACGCTGATGTATGACGGTAATCCCGCTGAAAAGCAGACGAACGTGCACTACCTGTACTCCGGCTTCACCAGCAAGTGGAAGCCGTACTCCAGCACCACGACCCCGCCGACCGAGCCCGGCCGCTATGTTATGACGGTCGTCACGCTGGGCGGCAACTATCAGGCAGCGCCCATCACGCGCTCGTTCCAGATTACCAAGTAATTTTCTCGCGTGTGTCTCCCGGGCTTTTTGCCCGGGAGACTTTTTTGCGCCGGAGGAGACCGGCCGGAGCAGAAAAATGAAAATCGCCGAAAATTTTTTCAAAAATAACTTGACAGCAGTCGAATCGTCTGTTATATTAAACAAGCGCTAAGGCGATGAGGCCGAGTAGTTCAGTCGGTTAGAACGCTAGCCTGTCACGCTAGAGGTCGAGGGTTCAAGTCCCTTCTCGGTCGCCACCCGCGGAGCGAAAGCTCCGCGGGCTTTGTATGCTGCTATAGCTCAGTCGGTAGAGCGCATCCTTGGTAAGGATGAGGTCCCCGGTCCGAATCCGGGTAGCAGCTCCAGAAAATCCTGCAACCGTTGCGGTTGCAGGATTTTTTGTTTATCAAAGACCGCGCAAAAACCACGCCGCCGGACAGGGGGGGAGCCCCGTCCGGCGCCGCATATTCTCATTTTTTTCTGTCATGCCCGGCAAAATGGACGCGCACGATCGGCGTTATTCCATGCGCGCAAGATATGCGATCGCCTGGAGGTAGGTGTCGTTCTTTGCGGGCTTTTGACCGCTGAGCCGTCTGGAATCCAGGTTGTGTTTCAGATCCGCGAGCTTGACTTTTCGCGCGATCGGATTCTTGGCCAGCGCCTTCACATAGTCCATATATGCGACGCCATCCGCGTGCGTCAGAAGGTGGAGCGCGTCCAAAACCTCCTTGGGAAATCCGGCGCTTTCGAGGTCTGTATATGTGTATTCATCGCCGTGGTCCTCAATCACATCATGCAGCAGCGCTACGCACGTAGACGCCTCATCCTCCATCTGTGTGGCGAGATAAAACGGGTGGAAAACATACGGATACCCGCCCTTGTCCAAATCATTTTTATGAGCCTCAAACATGAGGACACATGCTTTTTTTACAAGCTCCGAATAGTACATACCATCTTCTCCTTTTCACACTGCATGTGCTGTTGCTGCTTCCGGAATGGATTGTAGCATGCGCGCCCGAAAACACAACGATCCCGCGGCACGGCCGCACCAAAAGAAAAATGCCGAGCAGACTTGCGCTGCCCGGCATTTTCTATATGCATTGTATCAGCCGCGTGTCGTCATGCAGGTCCGATACCGGCACGCCTGCGGCCTCTGCAAGGATCTCCAGAATTTACTCTCTCATGATGCTGCCTCCGCAGCTGCGCGGCGACGGATTTTCTGCGTCGCGGTTTTTTCAAATTCGTTTTCCCGGTAAATGAGGCTGCCGATCTGCTTATAAGGCGGCAGGTGCCGGTTGATCTCGTTGACGGAGCGCCAGAGCGCCGCCTCGTCCGGGAACACGGCTGGATCGGCGTAAACCTCGGCCGTGATCTGCTGATTTTTCTCGTACATGATCGCATCGCGCACACCGTCGAGCCGATACAGCCGTGTCTCCAGCTCTTCCGGCGAGACATTTTCGCCGTTTGAAAGTACGATCAGGTTTTTCACACGCCCCTGGAAATACAGGAATCCGCGCTTGTCCATCCGGCCGAGATCGCCGGTGTGGAACCAACCGTCCCGGAAACTCTCGGCCGTGGCGGCCTCGTCGCGGTAATAGCCGGTAGAGGTCGCGGCCGAGCACGTACGGCATGGCCGGTCCTTGCTGAGAAAGAACTGCGTGTCCGGGAAAAGTCTGCCTGCACGTACAACGACATCCTGCAGGCTGCGGTAGGTCACGGTTTCCGACATATATATCACATTTCCTATCGGAATAATACGCTTTATTGATAAAAATATATCACGATATATCACGTATCACGCCAAAACTGGAAATACAATACACAATTGTGCCTGGAAGTGTCCGGAATCGGCCAGACCGTTCGGAGAAATACTGCGTGGGGAGACACAAAATGCGCAAAATGCGGCATCCCATGCCAGATGGCAGGGGAGCGAAGTGCCGCCTCGCGCGAAACAGATATGCGAAAGCCTGCCAAAAAAGTCCGAGCGGACTCCTTTGACAGGCGTAGCGAGCGGGCCTGTAAGCCGGGTTCTGTAATCGACAGCCATCTATCTAGACGCACCGTTGCCGGTGCGTTCCAGCCACCTCCATGGGACGGCCGGGCCGGCCGTATGTCCCTCCGCGGTGTTGCTCCGGATAGAGTTTACAGCGCCGCACTGTCTCCAGCCGGCGAGTGAGCTCTTACCTCACTTTTCCACCCTTACCCGATCACTCGGGCGGTTTGTTTCTGTTGCACTTGTCCGAGGGTCGCCCCTGGCGGGTGTTACCCGTTATCCTTGCCCTGTGGAGCCCGGACTTTCCTCACGCACAGCCTTTCGGCTTGTGCCCGCGGCTGTCCGGCCCGCTCGCCCGACTATTTTACACATCCTGCCGCGCCGCGTCAAGTCCGGCGGAGATTTATTTTCTTGTAATCGGCATGAATGAGCAGTATAATCACTTCGTATGATTACCTTTTGGAAAAGGAGTGTCTGCATGACCTTTTCGGATTATATGGACTATCTGCGTGACAAGCGCATCGGTGTCATCGGCTTCGGCGTGAGCAATCAGCCGCTCGTGCGCGTGCTGCTGCGCAATGGCTGCGACGTGACGGTGTGCGACCGGCGCGAGCGGGCCCAGCTCGGCGCGGCCGGGGACGAGGCCGCGGCTCAGGGTGCAAAATTCATCCTCGGCGCGGACTATCTGGAGCATCTGGACTTCGATGTCATCTTCCGCACGCCGGGCGTGCTGCCCATCGTGCCGCAGCTGCGCAAGGCTGCGCAAAACGGCGCGATCCTCACCTCCGAGATGGAGGCATTCTGCAACCTCTGCCCGTGCCGCATCATCGCCATCACTGGCAGCGACGGCAAGACCACGACCTCGACCATTACGGCCGAGCTCCTGCGTGCGCAGGGGTATACCGTACACCTCGGCGGCAACATCGGCACGCCGCTCTTTGACCGCATCCCGGACATCCGGCCGGAGGACTTTGCCGTGCTCGAGCTCAGCAGCTTCCAGCTGCACAGCATGCACTGCGCGCCGGATGTGGCCATCATTACGAACATTTCGCCGAACCATCTGGATGTCCATCCGGATTTCGAGGACTATGTGTCGGCCAAATGCAGCATTTACCGCGGCCAGCGGCCGGACGGCTGCCTGGTGCTCAACGCGAAGGATGCCCATACCCCGCGTTTCGCGGCCGAGGCGCCGGGGCACGTGCGCTATTTCAGCAGCATCGGCCCGGTGGAAAACGGCGTTTACTGCACGGATGGCGTCATTTACCGCGCACACGACGGCAAGTCAGAGAAAATTCTTGACACTGCCGAGATCCGCATCCCCGGCGCGCACAACGTGGAAAACTATATGGCGGCCTTTGCCGCGACCGACGGTCTGGTCGGCAACACGGCGTGCGTTCAGATCGCGCATACCTTCTCCGGCGTACCGCACCGCATGGAGCGCATCCGCGAGCTCAACGGCATCACGTTCATCAACGACTCCATCGCCTCGAGCCCCACGCGCACGATCGCGGGTCTGCACGCGCTGCCGAAGCCGCCGGTCATCATCCTTGGCGGGCACGACAAGCATATCCCATTTGACACGCTTGGCGACGAGGTCTGCCTGCACGCAAAGGCGGCGGTCGTCGTCGGCGAGACGGCGCAGCGCATTGCTTCCGCCATCCGCGCATCGAAATTCTATGACCCGGAAAAGCTGCCGCTCGTCGAGGCACCGGACTTCCGCGCGGCGGTCGAGACGGCCTATGGCCTTGCGCAGCCGGGTGATATCGTGACGCTCTCGCCGGCCTGCTCGTCGTTTGATTTCTTCAAAAACTTTGAAGAGCGTGGCAATACCTTCCGCGTCATTGTAGAATCTCTGAAATAATGGTATGGATCGCCCCGTCGCTGCATAGCATGGCAGGGGGGATCTGCTATGATTTGTGCGTCTCGCCGCTGGAGACCGGCCGCCCGCCGGCGCCCACCGCGGCCGAAGCGGAAGCTGGCGGCGCTGCTGCTGGTGCTCGTCCTGCTGGGCAGTATGGCGTATTTCACCGTGTCGGTGTTGCACTTGATCACGCAGCTGGCCGTCAACTCCGCCTGTGACCTCATGCAGCTGAAGATCAACGCTGCCGTCACGGCGGCGCAGGCACAGGTGCAGGGCGACTATTATACCTACCGCACGGATGCCGACGGGACCATCACGGCCGTGAGCATCGATACCGAGCACGTGGGGCAGGTGTCCTCGCTCGTGCTCGAGCACATGATGGACGGCGATGACGGACAGGTCGAGCTGGACATTCCGCTCGAGACGCTCTTCGGCGTGAATTTTCTGCCCGGGCTGAAGCTGCCGCTGCCGGTGCGCGTCCTCGTGCTGACGACGTCGGATGTAAGCTACCACAATGAGCTTGTGTCGGCCGCGATCAACCAGAGCAAATATCAACTATATCTGAACGTGAAGATGGACCTCGACATTCTGGTGCCCTGGGAGCACCAGACCGAGACCGTGGGCACGAACGTCCTGCTGGCCGAGACGGTCATCGTCGGCAAGGTGCCCCAGACGTATGTGGAAGTGGAGTAAACAACATGGATGTACGCGAAGAGATTCTGACGCTGCGCCGTCAGCTGGAACACGCAAATTTTCTCTATTACGTGAAGGACGCACCCGAGATCAGCGACTTTGAATATGACACGCTCATGCGCAGGCTCGAAGAGCTTGAGGCTGCGCACCCGGAGTATGCCTCGCCCGATTCGCCGACGCAGCATGTCGGCGGCTACGCGCTCAATACCTTTGCGCAGGTGCGCCATCAGGTGCCGCTCGAGAGCCTGCAGGATGTGTTTTCGTTCGATGAGCTGCGCACGTTCGGCGCGCGCATGGACGGTGCGCTCACGCAGGCGCATGACTATTGCGTCGAGCCGAAGATTGACGGTCTGTCCATGTCGCTCGAGTATGAAAACGGCGTGTTCGTCCGCGGCGCCACGCGCGGCGACGGCATCACCGGCGAGGACGTGACGGAGAATCTCCGCACGCTGCGCAATCTGCCGCTCAAGCTCGACAACGCGCCCGCAAAGCTCATCGTGCGCGGCGAGGTCTATATGTCGCACGAAGTATTTGCGGCGCTCAATGCCGAGCGCGAGCTGCTCGAGCAGCCGCTGCTGGCCAATCCGCGCAACGCGGCGGCGGGCTCCGTGCGCCAGCAGGACCCGAAGGTCGCGGCGGCGCGCAAGCTGGATATCATCATCTTCAACCTCCAGTTTGACAGTGACCACACGTTCGCCACGCACACGGAAACGCTGGATTATCTGGCATCGCTCGGTTTCCCGGTCGTGCCGTATCAGCGCTGTGAAACGCTCGATGCCTGCTGCGCGCGCATCGACTGGATCGGCGACAACCGCGAGACGTTCCCATTCGACATCGACGGCGCGGTCATCAAGATCAACGACCTTGCGCAGCGACAGTATCTCGGCAGCACGGCAAAGTTCCCGCGCTGGGCGGTGGCATATAAGTACCCGCCGGAGAAGAAGGAGAGCCGCGTGCGCGACATCGTCGTGCAGGTCGGCCGCACGGGCGTGCTCACGCCGAAGGCGGTCATTGAGCCGGTGCGTCTGGCCGGTACGACCGTCACGAATGCCACGCTGCACAATCAGGACTTCATCGACAACCTTGACCTGCGCATCGGCGACACGGTGCTCGTGCAGAAGGCGGGGGAGATCATCCCCGAGATCCTCTCCGTCGTGCGCGACAAGCGGCCGGAGGGTACGGTGCCGTTTCATATGCCGGACACCTGTCCGGAGTGCGGCGCGCCCGTCGTGCGCGATCCGGACGGGGCGGCCCTGCGCTGCACGGGCGCGGAGTGCCCGGCGCAGCGGCTGCGCAACATTGCGCACTTTGCCTCCCGCGAGGCAATGGACATCGACGGCCTCGGCATCTCGCTGTGCCAGTCGCTGATCGAGGCGGGGCTCGTGCACTCCCCGGCGGAGCTGTATGCGCTCGAGCCGCAGTCGGTCGCGGCGCTGGACCATATGGGGAAAAAATCGGCCGAGAACCTCATGGCCGCCATCGAAAAGAGTAAGGACGCCGGCATGGCGCGCCTGCTGTGCGCGTTCGGTATCCGGCAGGTGGGGCAGAAGGCAGCCAAGGTACTGGCCATGCACTTCGGCACGCTGGACAAGCTCATGGCGGCGACGGAGGAGGAGCTCATGGCCATCCCGGACGTCGGCCCGACGACGGCGGCGTACCTGCGCGCGTGGTTCGATAATCCGCAGTCGCAGCACCAGATCCGGCTGCTGCGCGACGCGGGCGTCAGCTTCGATTCCAAGGAGCAGGTGGTGGACCGCCGCTTTGCCGGTAAGACGTTCGTGCTCACCGGCGCGCTCGAGCATTTCAGCCGCGACGAGGCCAGCGCCATCATCGAGCGCTTCGGCGGCAAGACGAGTTCCTCCGTGTCAAAAAAGACGTCCTATCTGCTCGCCGGGGAAAACACCGGCTCGAAGTATCAAAAGGCGCTCACGCTCGGCACACCCATTATTACGGAAGCTGAATTTCTGGCTATGATCCAGGAATAACGAAAGAAACGGAGTGGAAATCATGCGAGATTATGCAAAAGAATTTGAAAACCGCGTCGCCTTTATCCGCGACCTGCTCAAAAGCAGCGGCGCTAAGGGCGTCATCTACGGCAGCAGCGGCGGCAAGGACAGCGCGCTCGTCGGCATCCTCTGCAAGGCCGCGTGCGACAACACGGTCGGTATCATGATGCCGTGCGCCTCCAAGCGCAACTTCGGCGAGGACATGACCGACGGTCTGGCCGTGGCTGAGCAGTTCAATATCGAAACGCGCACGGTCGACCTCACGGCGGAAAAGGAGCTCGTCATGCAGACGGTCTCCGCCGTCACGACGCTCAACCAGATGGCGACGTCGAACATCGCCCCGCGTCTGCGCATGCTCACGCTCTATACCATTGGCGCGGCCGAGGGCCGTCTCGTCGCCGGCACCGGCAACCGCAGCGAGGCATATATGGGCTATTTCACGAAGTGGGGCGACGGCGCGTATGACTTCAACCCCATTGCCGACCTGACCGTGACGGAAATTTACGAGTTTCTGACCTGGCTGCACGCGCCGGAGAACATCATCCGCAAGGCGCCGTCCGCCGGCCTCTTCGAGGGCCAGACGGACGAGCAGGAGATGGGCGTGACCTACGCCGCCATTGATAAGTACATCCTTACCGGCGAGGCCAACGAGCACGACAAGGCCATCATCGACCGCTACCATAGCCGCAGCGAACACAAGCGCCGCCCGGCCGCGACCTATCACGCCGAATGACACAGTATTTCGATACCCACGCGCACTACGACAGCGGAAAGTTCAACGCCGACCGTGACGAGGTGCTGCGTGCCGTGCATGAGAGCGGCGTCGCGCTTATCGTGGACCCCGGTGACTGCGCCGTGACGTCCGCGCGCGCCGTTGCCATCGCGCAGGCATATGATTTTGTCTATGCCGCTGTTGGCTGGCACCCGGAGGAGGCTGCCGGCTGGACGGATGACAGTCTGGAGCAGATCCGCGCGCTGGCGGCGCAGCCGAAAGTCTGCGCCATCGGCGAGATCGGTCTGGACTATTACTGGGACACCTCCACGAAGGCGACGCAGGAGATCATGCTGCGCGCGCAGCTGGAGCTTGCGCTGGAGCTGGATCTCCCGGTCATCATTCACGACCGGGAGGCGCACGGCGACAGCCTGCGCATCGTGTGCGACTATCCGGGCCTGCGCGGCGTGTTCCACTGCTTTTCCGGCAGCGTGGAGATGGCGCGCGAGCTGCTGCGCCGCGGCTGGTATCTCGGCTTTGACGGGCCGATCACGTATAAGAATGCCGTCAAGGCGCTGGATGTGATCGCCGCCTGCCCGGCCGACCGGATGCTGCTCGAAACGGATTCGCCCTATCTGGCCCCGGTGCCGAACCGCGGTAAGCGCAACGATTCGCGCAACCTGCCGTACATCGCCGCGCGCATCGCGGAGATTAAGGGCATGACGACAGACCAAGTCGCGGAGGTGACACTGCAAAATGGGAAACAACTTTTCAATCTCTGAGCGCTGGCTGCTGCGCGGCGCACCGAACGCGCGCGACCTCGGCGGCCTGCCCACCACGGACGGCCGTACGGTCCGTCCGGGCCTGCTGCTGCGCAGCGGCGAGCTCGCCGGTATTACGGAGCCGGATGCGCAGACGCTCAGCCAATATCCGCTGCGCACGGTCGTGGACTTTCGCACCGACCTCGAGCGGGAGCAGAAGCCAGACCGTGTCCTGCCGGACGTGCAGTATGTCCACTGTCCGATCGTGCAGCAGGCGGCGGCCGGTCTGACGCGGGAGGAGCACGCCGACCCCTATGCGGCCGTTGTCGCGCATGCGAAAGCGATGGCCGGCCGGGAGCGGGCGTTCATGTGTGAGCTGTACCGCAGTCTCGTCACGCAGGAATTTGCCATCGCGCATTACCGGCAGTTTTTTGCACTCTTGCTCGCGCAGACAGACGGCGCGCTGCTCTATCACTGTACGGCGGGGAAGGACCGCGTCGGCGTCGGCACAATGCTGCTGCTCACGGCGTTGGGCGTGGACTGGCCGGTCATTGTGGAAAACTATCTGGTCACCAACGAGCGTATGGCCGCCTCGACCGACTGCCTACTGACGGCGGTCGCAGACTATGACCTGAGTGAGGCGGAGCGGGAGGTCATCCGCACGTTTGACCGCGCTGACGCGGCGTTCCTGACGGCGGCGCGCGATGCGATCGCGGTGCGGTACGGCAGCGTGGATGCGTTCCTGACGCAGGCGCTCGGCGTCGGCGCGTCCGAACGGGAGACGCTGCGCGCGCGTTACCTGACAACCGAATAAAAAGATGGCGTGCCGCCCGGTTTCGGGCGGCACGCCATTTGATATTGGAATTGCTTACAGCGCCCGATCCGGCATTTGATCGGACAGGTAGACCAGGATGGGATCATCCTGCGCGTGGGCATATGGCACCTTCGGTGCGCGGAAGAGGCTCGTTTCCGGCAGCGCCGTACTGAGCACGACGTGGAACGTGGTCCCGCCCCACTCGTTGCTCTCGAGCAGGATGGTGCCGTTGTGCTTTTCTGCAATGCCGAGCGCGACCGTCAGGCCAAAGTTGTTGCTGCTCAGATCGGAGAAGTCCACACCGGTCACGCGCAGCGGGATGAAGATCGTCCCGAGCTTTGCCGGCGGGATGCGCACGCCGTCGTCGCGGATGGTGATGTCGGCATGGTCCCCCTCCTGCGCGACGGTAAAGCGGATGCGGTCGCCGTGCTTGCAGCGCTCCGTGCAGTTGGCAATAATGTTGAGCAGCATCCGCTGGATGAGCGCCGTGTCGAGCGCGCAGTTGATCGGCTCGTCCGGGATGCTGACCTCGAGCACGATGCCGTTGGCGTCGGTGATCGGCTGGATGTTGTCAAGCAGCGTCTTGCACTCTTTGCCCAGGTCGCACAGCTGCGGCATGAATGCAAGCGTGCCGTCATACAGACCGGAGGCCGTGGAGGCGTTGAGCGTAAAGCGCAGCAGCCGGTAGTAAAACTGCGTCAGTTCGGCGGCGTTGCGCCGGAAGCGCACGTCGCTGAGCTGCATGGCGTAGTCCGAGAAATACGTCGTGAGCACACGGAAGGCGTTGAGCGACGCCAGAAACGGTGCAAACTGTGCCCCGGCCCGCAGGGCATTTTCATCCTGCGGTACGAGCGAAAACAGCCGAAACGCACCAAACGATGTCACGGAGATGATGACGTGGCGTTTTTCGATCGTTGCCGACGTGACGAATTCCGTGGCCGAGGCTTCTGTGATGTGCGCCGGCAGCAGCTCGGAGAGCTTGTGATTCGTGCGGTCGCCGCGAAAAAGCTCCTGTGCTGCCGGGTTCATAAACGCGACGAATTGCTCCTGCGCGCCGAGCACGGCGGTGTTGCTCATCGAGAACAGCGTGTTGAGCGAGTCGATGATCAAAGTATTGCTCATTTTCCAATCCCCCCTAAGATGTATTAAAAAACAGTATAGCAGAACTCGTCAATAGATACAAGTTTTAACACACATAAAAGTGAAATTTTGTAACAAATGATCGACACAGCTGGCCGCACCGGTAAGAATGTGGTTGCGCTTTCGGCGGAATTGTTATAGAATGTAGGCGTAAGAAATTGCGCTGCGTGCTGTGCGCAGCAGATATAACAGGAGGAATAGAGCATGATTAAAATTGGCATCAATGGCTTTGGCCGCATCGGCCGTCTGGTGTTCCGCGCCGCGATCTGCGCCGACGATATCGAGGTCGTCGCCGTCAACGCGCCGGATAAAACGCCGGAGCAGCTGGCGTATACCGTGAAGTATGACTCCGTGCACGGCCGCTTCAACGGCACCGTCGATTATGAGGGCGGCGAGAACCCGGCCCTGATCGTCAACGGCAAACGTGTTGCGCTGCTCGACAACCGCGATGCGAAGCTCCTGCCCTGGGGCGAGCTGGGTGTTGAGTATGTGCTCGAGTGCACCGGCAAGTTCCTGACCAAGGAAAAGGCACAGGATCATCTGGACGCCGGCGCGCAGGTCGTTGTGCTCTCCGGTCCGTCCAAGGACGATACGCCGATGTTCGTCTGCGGCGTCAATCTGGATTCCTATACGCCGGACATTCAGGTTGTTTCCAATGCTTCCTGCACCACGAACTGCCTGGCGCCGCTGGCCAAGATCATCAACGATAACTTCGGCATCGTCGAGGGCCTCATGACCACTGTCCATGCCGATACGGCTACCCAGCAGGTTGTCGACGGTTTCTCCAAGAAGAACTGGCGCCTGTCCCGCGGCGTGCACGGCAACATTATTCCGACCAGCACCGGTGCTGCCAAGGCGGTCGGCAAGGTCATTCCGGCCCTGCAGGGCAAGCTGACCGGCACCTCCATGCGCATCCCGAGTGCGGACGTGTCCATCGTCGACCTGACCTGCCGCCTCGAGAAGGCTGCGACGTATGATGAGATCTGCGCTGCCGTCAAGGCCGCTGCGGAAGGCCCGATGGCCGGTGTTGTCGAGTATGTCGACGACGAGGTCGTCTCCTCCGACTTCATCACCGACCCGCACACCAGCATCTTCGATGCCAAGGCCGGCCTCGCGCTCAACGATCACTTCGTCAAGCTCATGGCGTGGTACGACAACGAGTGGGGCTTCTCGAACAAGATGCTCGACCTGACGCGCCACATCGACTCCGTGCGCAAGGCCTGAATCGAAAAAAAGAACCGCAGATCAAGGGAATGCACTGCATTCCCTTGATTTTTTCTGTCCGGTAGTGTAAAGTATACCGGCACGTGAAATTTCAGCGGGGAGGGAGTGCGCTTTGCCGGAAAGCAGCAAGCAGAACTATCTCCACGGCGCGGCCATGATGACGGCCGGCGTTGTGGTCATCAAGATCCTCGGCGCGATCTATAAGATCCCGCTCGGCAATATTCTTGGCGACGAGGGATACGGCTATTTCTCCGTTGCCTACAATATCTATTACGTCTTTCTCAACATGGCCACGGCGGGCATGCCGGTCGCGCTCTCGCGCATGATCAGCGAGGCGGACACACTCGGCCGTCCCATGCAGGCGCGCAAGATCTTCCGCGTGGCCTGGCTGACGTTTGCCATTTTCGGTCTGCTGCTCGGACTGGTCATGTTCCTGTTCCCGACGGAGCTGGCCGGGATGCTCAACAATGTCCGCGCGGCGCAGAGCATCTGGGCGCTGTCACCGGCGCTTGTGCTCGTGTACCTGACAAGCACGTACCGCGGCTATGCCCAGGGCATGAGCAACATGAAGCCGACGACCGTCTCGCAGATCCTCGAGGTCGCGGGCAAGGTCGTGGTCGGTCTCGTGCTTGCGTGGAGCTTTACGCGCGCGGGCAAGAGTCTGCCGGTCGCCTCGGCGGGTGCCATCTTCGGCGTTACGGCGGGCGGCGGCTTTGCACTGATCTATGTGGCGATCTATTATCACCGCCACTATCCGGAAAAACCGGTCGCAGATCCGGATGCGCCGGAGTCCGCAGGGCATATTCTCGCCACGCTGCTGCGCATCAGCATCCCGATTGCGCTCGGCTCCAGCGTGCTGAGCATCATCAATCTCGTGGACACAAAGCTCATCATGTACCGTTTGCAGACGGCGCTCGGCTATTCCGAGTCGTATGCCAACGTCCTCTACGGCGTTTACGGCAAGGTGCAGACGCTGTATAATCTTCCGGCCGCTTTCGTGACGCCGATGACGATCAGCATCGTCCCGGCCATCGCGGCGGCAGTCGTGCAGGGAAAGTATACGCAGTCGAAAACCATTGCGGAGTCCGCGCTGCGCATCTCCGCGGCAGTTGCCATGCCGATGGGCATCGGCCTTGCCGTGCTGTCTTACCCGATCGTCAACGTGCTCTATCCGCGCAGCAACGCGGTCGGTCCCACGTTGCTGATGCTGCTGGGCGTTGCGTCGGTGTTTGTGTGCATTTCGTTGATTACCACAGCGGTCCTGCAGGCGACCGGGCATGAGATCTATCCGGTCTATTCCATGCTGGCCGGGGGCCTTGCGAAGATCGCGGTCAACTGGTTTCTGATCGCAGTGCCGGAGCTGAATATCACCGGCGCGCCGGTCGGAACGCTCGCGTGCTATCTTGTCATCTGCACCATGAACCACATTTTCCTGTGCAAAACGCTCCGTGAGCGGCCGAACGTCGGCCGGGCGCTTGTGCGCCCGCTGCTGAGCACGCTGATGATGGCAGTCGTGGCCTGGGGGATGTATGCAGGCCTGTCCGCCGCCATGGGCGGCGACCTGAGCTGGAAGCGCATGGCGCTGGCCATGCTCGTGTCGATGGCCTGCGCGGTCGTGACGTATCTGGTCGCAGTCGTGAAAACGCATGCGATCACACTTGCCGATCTGCAGCTCATCCCGAAGGGCGAGAAGCTTGCGAAAGTTTTGCACATCAGATGACATAACACCGAAAAATCCTGAATATTCAATGGTTTTTTCAAAAAAGGGTTGCAGAAGGAGCGAAATTGTGTTAGATTTTCTCTGCAAAGAAAGCTATGACCTGCGTGACTTCGTGGCGCTCATCACGTTCCTGCGCTCACCGGACGGTTGTCCGTGGGATCAGGTGCAGACACACGAGAGCATCCGCCGCAACTTCCTGGAGGAGACGTACGAGGCCTGTGAGGCTATCGACGCCGGTGACACGGCGCACCTGAAGGAAGAACTGGGCGATGTGCTCATGCAGGTGCTGTTCCACACGGATATTGAGCGCGCGGCCGGGCATTTTGATATTGACGACGTTGCGGACGCTGCCTGCAAAAAGCTCGTCTACCGGCACCCGCACGTGTTCCGGCGCGACGAGCCGGATGCGCCGGACTGGGACACGATCAAGCAGCGCGAGCGCGCGCAGACGACCACCGCCGAGGCGATGGACAGCGTGGCCCGCAGCCTGCCGGCGCTCTGGCGCTGTGAGAAGATCCAGGCCAAGGCAGCCAAAACCGGCTTTGAGTGGCCGGATACGGATGCGGCGCTCGACAAGGTCGAAGAGGAGACGCGGGAGCTGCGCGAGGCCGTGGCCTCCAGCAACGCGGACGCCGTGGCCGAAGAGCTGGGCGACCTGCTGTTCGCCGCCGTGAAGGTGGCGCGCTTTGCGGGGGTCGATCCCGAGCAGGCGGCCCACGCCGCGTGCGAAAAATTCATCCGCCGCTTTGCCGCCATGGAGGCCGCAGCAGCGGACAGCGGTGTGCCGCTCGAGCAGCGCACGCTCGCGCAGATGCAGCCGCTCTGGCAGCAGGCCAAGCAGACTGCCGGTGCGCACAACAAAGGAAAGAAATCTGCACGGCAGTGAGAGACCTGTGCGGAATTCTATATCGTGGCATACGCCAACACAAACATGAAGTAGGAGGATTACCATCATGAATAAGGCAGAACTGATCGCAACAGTTGCCGAAAAGACCGGCCTGTCCAAGAAGGACAGCGAGAAGGCCGTCAACGCGACGTTTGACACCATTACCGCCAACCTCGAGGTCGGCGAAAAGGTGCAGCTCGTCGGCTTCGGCGTGTTCGACATCAAGGAGCGCGGCTCCCGTATCGGCCGCAACCCCAAGACCAAGGAAGAGATCGAGATCCCGGCGACGCGCGTGCCCGTTTTTAAGGCCGGCAAAGTGCTCAAGGACGCTGTTTCCAAATAAGAACGATCAAACGCTCCGGGCCGGACCCGGAGCGTTTTTCACAGCAGGAGGATGCCTATGCGCCTGGACAAATATCTGAAAGTTTCGCGGCTCATCAAGCGCCGCACCGTGGCAAACGATGCCTGCGACGGTCAGCGCATCACGGTCAACGGGCGCACGGCCAAGGCGTCGTATGACGTCAAGGTCGGCGACGTGATCGAGATCGCCTTCGGCCAGCGCACCGTGAAGGTGGAAGTGCTTGCCGTCACGGAAAACGCAAAAAAAGACGACGCTGCGGCCATGTACCGCGAGCTCGCCGAATGATGCGTGCAAAAAACCGCCGCTCCGGATGTTCGGAGCGGCGGTTTTGCCGTGTGTCAGATCATGTATTTGGTAATCTCGCTGCCAGTCGTCGCAGGATCCATGCTCAGAGACAGGGTGAACTGAATGTGTTCCCGCTCGGAGAAATCATTCAACCAGGCCAGGAACTCCGCGATCTGCTGCTCAGAGACCTCAGAGAGCATTTTCGTGAAGTTGTCAACGAACACATGGGTGATGTCGTAGTTGCCGGCATGCAGGCCGCTGAGGAAGCCCTTGAAGAAATCGTAAGAGCCCATCGCGTATGCGTAGTCGCAGGCGTAGATCAGGCGAGCCTGATAGGGAATGTCATACGTAAGTTTTTTATCCTTTTCAATGCACACGACAGAACCGGATTCCTCGCGGACGGCCGTGGCGACCATTTCCACCAAACGCTTCGTTTTGCCGGAACCTTTGAGACCCATGATCAGTTGGACCATATGTCAATCACACTCCTTTTGAAAGTCAGGGTGATACCCTATGCCTAGATTAGCACGTTTTCGCGCCGACTGCAACGATAACTTTTCTCAGTTTGCCTCCGGTTTGCCGAGCAGGGAGAACATATTCTTCTTATATGCCTCAACACCGGGCTGATCGAACGGATTGACGCCGGACATATAGCCCGAAATGGCACACGCCAGCTCGAAGAAGCACACCAGCCAGGCAAAGCCGGCCTCGTCGCGCTTCGGCACACGCACCTCCAGGTTCGGCACGCCGCCGGAGATGTGCGCGGCCTTGACGGCCTCCTGTGCCATGCGGCTGATGTCACTGAGCCTGCGTCCGGCGAGATAGTTGAGCCGGTCGGGGTCGCCCATGGCGAACGGGACGGTGAACTCATTTTGCGGCTGCTCGAACGAGACGACGGTCTCCATGAGCGTGCGCGGGCCGTCCTGAATATACTGACCCATGGAGTGCAGGTCGGCGTTGTATTCGACGGAGGCGGGGAAGATGCCGATGCCGTTTTTGCCCTCGCTCTCGCCGTAGAGCTGCTTCCACCACTCGGCCATGAAGCGGAACGACGGTTCATAGCAGGCGAGGATCTCGGTCGTCTTGCCCAGCTGATACAGGTGCTGGCGCGCGGCGGCATACTGCCAGGCGGGGTTTTCGGGCGACTGCGCGCTCATGGCGGCAAAGGCCTCGATGGCCGCGCCGATCACGGTCTGCACGTCGATGCCGGCGGCGGCCATCGGCAGCAGACCGACGGCAGACAGCACGCTGTAGCGCCCGCCGACGTCGTCCGGGACGACGAACGTCTCCCAGCCCTCTTCATCCGCCATGTGCTTGAGCACGCCGCGGTGGGCGTCCGTCGTAGCGAAGATGTGTTTTTTGGCCTTTTCCGGGCCGTACTTTGCCTCCAGCAGGCCGCGGAACATCCGGAATGCGAGCGCCGGTTCGAGCGTGGTGCCGGACTTGGAGACAACGTTCAGGTCAAAGTCCAGATCGCCCAGTTCCTCGAGCAGATGCATCAGCGCGTCCGGGGACAGGGAGTTGCCGGCAAACAGAATTTTCGGGTCGCCGGGCTGCGGGTGCGGCCGCAGCAGCTCCACGGCGCCCTTTGCGCCGAGATACGACCCGCCGATGCCTACGACGACCAGCGCCTGTGCGCGGCCGCGGATGCGGGATGCGGCGGCGAGGATCTGCTTGAGCTCGCCGTTTTGCATACGCCCCGGCAGATCGAGCCAGCCGGTAAACTCCGCACCGGCGCCCGTGTGCTCGAGCAGCGTGCGGTGCGCCTGTGCGGCGGCCGCATAGTCCGGCCCTGCGGGGTCAAAAAATCCGGCCGCGCCGGAGAGATCCACTTTGATCATTGCGATACCTTCTCTCTTAAAGGATATCACCAGTATACACGATAATCCGGATTTCGCAACCGAAAATCTGTCGTCTCACAGCGCGCGCAGCAGCTGCAGCCAGAGATGCGCCGTCGAGATGCGCGCAGCGCCGTCCGGAACGACCAGCGGCAGGATGAGCGTGTCGCCGCCGCTGTCGGTGACGGTCACGGTGCCGACCTGCGCGCCCGGCTCCAGGGGGGCGCGCAGATCCTCGTCGAGCGCGATATCCGTCTGCGGCGCGGCCGTACCCTTGCGCACGACGATGGCGTCTGCGCCGGAGAGCACCGGCTGCACGCTGTCCGTTTCCGCAAACTGCACGCGCACGGGCGGGATGACCGTGTTGGCCGCGATGGAATAGAGCGAATAGTTGGCAAAGGCAAAGTTGAGCAGCGTCGCCGCGTCGGCAAAGCGCGCCTTGGAGCTCTCGGCGTGCAGCACTACGGCGATGTATTCCACGCCGTCGCGCTCGGCGCTGGCCGACAGGCAGTGCATGGCCTGCTGGGTGTAGCCGGTTTTCAGGCCGGTCGCGCCGGGATAGGCGTGGATGAGCTTGTTGGTGTTGGCGAGGCCGAAGCGGCCGTCGCGCACGGTGTCCATCCAGATGGTGGTGTACGCGCGAATGTGCGGATGGGCCAGCAGCGCGCGGGACATGCACACAATGTCGCGCGCCGTCGTGTAGTGGCCGGGGTCATCGGTCAGGCCCGTGCAGTTGAGAAACTGCGTGTTTTCCATGCCCAGCTCTTTTGCGCGGTCGTTCATGCGCTTGGTGAATGCCTCCTCGGAACCGGAGATGTGCTCGGCCATGGCGACGGCGCAGTCGTTGGCGGAGTTGACGGCGATGCACTTGAGCATCTCGTCCACGCTCATCTGCTCGCCCTCTTTGAGCCAGATCTGGCTGCCGCCCATGGAGCTGGCGTGGGCGCTGGCGGTCACGATGTCGCTCGTATTCAGCTGGCCGTTGTCGAGCTGCTCCATGATAAGCAGCAGCGTCATGATCTTCGTCACGCTGGCGGGGGATAGGTGCTCATCGGCGTTTTTCTCGTATAACACCGTGCCGGTCGAGCGCTCCATCAGGATCGCCGACGGTGCGGATATCTTCAGTTCTTCGTCCGTTGGCTGCTCGAGCGCCATTGCGGGTGTGAGCAGCAGCAGCGCCGCCAGCAGCAGACAGGTCCATCGTTTCATATGCTCAGCCCTTTCCGTTGATTTCTCCTTATCACCCTATGCCGGGGATGCGTGGAAAAGCAGTCCGGGTCCCCACAATTTGCACAGGCTTTTGCACACCAAACCGCTCAGAGCGTGTCAAGATGCGGCGCACCGTGTCGGAAATGTGCGAAAAGCCCGGGATTACCGGCTTGACGGTGCGGGCACATGATAGTAAAATAAATCAGACCGATTACAGACACAGGCAGGCGCTGTCGGGCGCGATGGGGGAGACGGTTTATGAAGCGATTTGATCCAAAAAACAAATACCTCGGCTGGGGCATCACGGCGTTCGGCGTGATCGCGTGCTGCATTCTGTTTTACATGCTGCTGCAGCACGGCAAATCGATCGGCGATGCGATCAGTTCGCTGCTCGGCATCCTCAGCCCGATCATCTGGGGTATGGTGATCGCCTACCTGCTCTGGCCGCTGACGAAGGTATTCCAGCGCAAGCTCTTTGAGCCGCTGCTCAAAAAGATCCGCCCGAAAAAACCGGTACGCACCTCGCTTGCGCGCGGCCTGTCCGTCGCGCTCTCGATTCTGGTCGCGCTGCTCATCATCGCCGCTCTCATCTGGCTCATCATCCCGCAGATCTACACGAGCGTGGAGAGCATCGTGCTCAACTCGCAGGATTACTATGACACGATCACCGGCTGGATCAACAAGTTCTTTGAGAACAATCCCGAGGTAGAGGAAGTGCTCCTCTCTGCGACCGGCAATGTGTCGGACAGCCTGCTCGACTGGGCGAAGACTGCGCTGCTGCCCTCTATGGGCAAGGTGGTCACGAGCGTGACGACCGGCATTTACGCCGTCCTGCGCGCAATCCTCGATGTGCTCATCGGCTTCGTCGTCGCCTGCTATGTGCTGTCGAATATGGAGCTGTTTCTCGCAAAGTCCAAGATGGTGCTCTACAGCCTGTTTTCCGTCAAGGCCTCCAAGCACATCCTCAAGGCCATCCGGTTCACGGACACGGCGTTCATGGGCTTTATCAGCGGCAAGGTCATTGACTCCGCCATCATCGGCGTCATCTGCTATATCTGCTGCGCGATCATGCGCATGCCGTATGTCGTGCTCGTGAGCGTGATCGTCGCCGTGACGAACATCATCCCCGTGTTCGGCCCGTTTATCGGCGCGGTGCCGACGGCGCTGATCATTCTGCTTGTCTCGCCGATGAAGTGCCTGATTTACGTCATCTTCATCATTGTCCTGCAGCAGATCGACGGCAATATCATCGGGCCGAAGATCCTCGGCAACTCCACTGGCATCAACGGTTTCTGGATCATGTTCGCCATCCTGCTCGGCGGCGGCCTGTTCGGCTTTATCGGCATGCTGCTGGGTGTGCCGGTGTTCGTTGTGATCTATGCCGGCCTGGAGAAGCTGGTCAATGACGGGCTGAAAAAACGCGGCCTCCAGACGGAGACCGCAGAATATATGGATCTGGATTACATCGACGATGCCACGATGCGGCCGGTGCGCCTCCCGAAGGAAGCGCCGCCCGAATCGCTTAAGGATACGCAGGATGGTTCAGTGAAGTGACGGGAAGAGGGATTGCTTTGCATCCCGCAGCGCATCACACAGCGCGTCGATGTCTTCCCGCGTGGTGTAGCGCGAAAAACTGATGCGCAGCGCGCCGTCGATCACGTTCGCCGGCAGCCCGATCGCCTCAAGTACATGGCTCCGCCCGCCCTTTTTGCAGGCGGAGCTTTTTGATGTGTAAATGCCGCGGGCTTCGAGGAAGTTCATCAAAACCTCGCTCCGGTAGCCGGGCAGGGAAATGCTGAGAATATGCGGTGAGCCGCCGCCGATGACGACAAGACCGTCCACCTCGGCCGTCAGCCGGTCAATGGCGTGGGCACGCAGCTCGGCCATGGTTTTTGTGGCCTCGGCCATTTTTGCGCTGCCGATCTCGGCCGCCGTACCAAAGGCGGCAATCTGCGGCGTGGCCTCCGTGCCGGCGCGTATGCCGCGCTCCTGCCCGCCGCCGAGGATATAGGGCGGCAGCTTCAGCCCGCTGCGGATGTAGAGCGCACCGATGCCTTTTGGCGCGTGGATTTTGTGGCCGCTGATGGTGATCATGTCCGCGCCGAGCGTTTTGGCCGAGAACGGCACCTTTAGAAATCCCTGCACGGCGTCCGTGTGCAGCAGGGCAATGCTGTTTTCCGCTTTCAGCATCCGGGCGACAGCGGCAATGTCATTGACCGCGCCGGTCTCGTTGTTGACCATCATGAGCGAGACGAGGATCGTGTCCGGCCGCAGCGCCGCGCGCACGCGCTCGAGCGGGATGGCGCCGGTGCCGTCCGGCTGTAAGCGCGTGATCTCATAACCCTCTTTTTCCAGGAAGTCCAGCGACTTGCGCACCGCGTCGTGCTCCACGGCGGAGCTGATGATGTGTTTCCCGCGGCGGCGCATGTACCGCGCGCCGGAGATGAGCGCCCAGTTGTCGCCCTCGGAGCCGCAGGATGTGAAATACACCTCGTCCGGCTGGCAGCCGAGCGCTTTCGCGATCTGGCTGCGCGCCTTATCCACGGCGGCCTTGGCCTCGCGGCCGAGCTTGTAGGTCGTGCTCGGGTTGCCGAAGCACTCCGTCATCATATGTACTGCCGCCTCCGCTGCCTCCGGGCAGACACGGGTCGTTGCGGCATTGTCCAGATAAACCATGATTTCTTACCTCGATTTGGAGATGTTTTTATGCACTACATTATAACCGCCCTCGGCTGCAAGGTCAACCAGTATGAAGCGCAGGCAATCGAAACGCTCCTGCACGCGCACGGCTTCACGCCCGCGGCGGACGGCGAACCGGTCGACCTGATCGTCGTCAACACCTGCGCCGTCACGGCGGAGGGCGGGCGCAAGTCGCGCCAGATGATCCGCAAACTGCGCGAGGAACACCCGCAGGCGCTGTGCGCCGTGTGCGGCTGCTGGTCGCAGCTCAGTCCGGAGGACGCGGCGTCCATCGGTGCCGACGTGGTGCACGGCAGCGGCAGCAAGCAGGCATTTGTGGATGACATTCTGCGTGCATTTCGCGAGCACACGCCCGTCACGTGCGTGGATAATCCGTTCCAGCGCTTTGACTTTGAGCCGCTGCCGGCGGGCGCGGCCTACGGCCGCACGCGCGCGATGCTGAAGATTCAGGACGGCTGCAACAATTTCTGCACCTACTGCGTCATCCCGTATACGCGCGGCCGCATCCGCAGCCTGCCGCTGGATGAAATGGCGCGTCAGGCGGCGCATCTGGCCGCCGAGGGCTACCGGGAGCTGGTGCTGACCGGCATCGAGATCGCGTCCTACGGCCGGGATCTGCCGGGCGCGCTGACACTGGCCGACGCTGTGGAGACGGTTGCCGCGGCCGCGCCGCAGATGCGCCTGCGCCTGGGTTCCCTTGAGCCGACGGTCATCACGGAGGACTTCTGCCGCCGCGCCGCCGCGACCGGGCAGGTCTGCCGGCATTTTCATCTCTCACTGCAAAGCGGGTGCGACCGCACGCTCGCGCGCATGAACCGTAAATATAACACGGCGGAGTTTCTCGCCTGCGTCGAGCGGCTGCGGCGGTATTTCCCGGGGTGTGCGCTCACGGCGGACATGATCACGGGCTTCCCCGGTGAGACGGAGGCCGATCAGGCGGCGGCGGTGGCGTTTTTGGAGCAGGTCGGCTTTGCGGCCGTGCACGTGTTTCCGTATTCCCGCCGCCCCGGCACGAAGGCGGACGCCATGCCGGAGCAGCTCAGCCACGCGGTCAAGTCGGCGCGCGCGCACGAGGCGCAGCGCGTGGCCGATGCCTGCAAGCAGCGCTATCTGGCGCAGCAGGTCGGCCGGATTTTACCCGTTTTGTTCGAGACGGAGCACGACGGAAACTGGGTCGGGCACTCGGATAACTATTGTCTGGTGCGCGTTGCGGGGGACGATTTGCGCGGCGTTGTGAAAAATGTCAAAATCTCTGCCGTTTCTGATCAAATGCTTGTGGGGGATTTGGTTTGACGCGCTTTGCGGAACGTGTTAGACTTTTCTCAATCCATGCAGAATGTGCTGCATGCGATGAATTTTGACCCCTGGAGGCGATTTCCGTGACCCGAAGTGAAACGTTCAATTTTTCTGCCGGACCGTCGGTCCTGCCGGAGGAAGTGCTCCGTCAGGCGCAGACGGAATTGCTCAATTACCATGGCACTGGCATGTCCGTGATGGAGATGAGTCACCGAAGTCAGGCCTTTTCGGATATTTTTCAGGATGTGAAGGCGCGTTTCCGCGCTGCGCTGTCCGTGCCGGACACACACGAGATCCTGTTTCTGCAGGGCGGCGGCACGGCGCAGTTTTCCATGATCCCGCTCAATCTGATGGGCGAGCAGGGGACGGCGGACTATGCCGTGACCGGGCATTTTTCCGGCAATGCGGCCAAAGAGGCCGAGAAGTACGGCAAGGTGCACATCGCGGCGGATACCTCCACCTGCGGTCACACCCGCATCCCGCAGCAGAGCGAGCTGCAGCTCGATGCGCACGCGTCCTATTTTTATTACTGTGCCAATAATACGATCTACGGCACCGAGTGGCAGTACGTGCCGGAGACCGGCCGCGTGCCGCTTGCGTGCGACATGTCGTCGGACATTCTTTCACGCCCGGTTGACGTGTCAAAATACGGCGTGATCTTTGCCGGCGCGCAGAAGAACATGGCCCCGGCCGGCCTGACGGTCGCAATCGTTGACCGCAGCCTCGCCGGGCACGAACTGCCCATCACGCCGATCATGTACAGCTATCAGCGCATGATCGACAAGGATTCCATGTACAACACACCGCCGTGCTGGTGCATTTACATCCTTGGCCTTGTGCTCGCGTGGCTCGAGCGGCAGGGCGGCGTGGAAGGCATGCAGCAGCTCAAGCATGCGCGCGCCGCAAAGGTGTATGACTTTCTCGATAACAGCGCGCTGTTTCATCCCTGCGCGCAGCCGGGCTCCCGCTCGGATATGAACGTCACGTTCCGCACCGGGGACGATGCGCTCGATAAGGAATTTATCAGCGGCGCGGCGGCGCGCGGTCTGCTGAATCTCAAGGGCCACCGCATCGCCGGCGGCATGCGCGCTTCGCTCTATAACGCCATGCCGATGGCGGGTGTGGATGCGCTCGTGGATTATCTGAAACAGTTTGAGGTAGAACATCATGTATAAAATTAAGACCATGAACCATATATCTCCCTGCGGCCTGCAGAAGCTCGAAGAGCGCGGCTGCGTTGTCGGGGAGAACATTCCGGATCCGGACGGTCTGATCCTGCGCTCGGCCAACCTGCACAGCTATGCCTTTGAGCCGAGCCTGATTGCCATCGCGCGCTCCGGCGCCGGCACGAACAATATCCCGCTCGAGGACTGCTGCCATCGCGGCATCGTCGTGTTCAACTCGCCCGGCGCAAACGCCGAGGCGGTCAAGGAGCAGATCCTCTGCTCGCTCGTGCTCTCGTCGCGCGACGTGCTCGGCAGCATCGACTGGGTCAAGAGTCTCAACGGCAGAGGCAAGGACATTCCTGCCCTCGTCGAGAAGGGCAAGTCGCAGTTTGCAGGCCCCGAGCTCATGGGCAAGACGCTGGGCGTCATCGGCCTCGGCGCGATCGGTGCGCTCATCGCAAACGCCGCCGTGTCGCTCGGCATGAATGTCTGCGGCTACGACCCGTACCTGTCCGTGGACGCGGCATGGCGTCTCTCGCGCGATGTTAAGCACGAGGTGGACCTCGACGGCATCTATGCCAAGGCGGACTATATCAGCATCAACGTGCCATACACGGATCAGACGTTCCATATGCTCGATGCGAAGGCGTTTTCCAAGATGAAAGACGGCGTGCGCATCATCAACGAGTCGCGCGCCGAGATCGTGGACGACGACGCCATGCTGGCCGCCCTCGCCTCCGGCCGCGTGGGCAAATATGTCACGGACTTTCCCAATGAGAAGGTCGTCGGCGTGGAGAATATCATCGCGCTGCCGCATCTGGGTGCCTGCACACCCGAGAGCGAGGAGAAGTCCGCCGTCATGGCCGCGCGCGAGCTCTATGATTATCTTGCCAACGGCAACATCAAAAACTCCGTCAACTTCCCGGACGCGACGCTCGAGCGCATGGGCGTCAGCCGCGTGTGCATCCTGCACCAGAACGTGCCGACAATGCTCAACCAGTTCCTCGAGATTACCTGCAGCACGGGCTTGAACGTCGAGAACATGATCAACAAGGCCTACGGCGCGTATGCCTATGCCATGATCGACCTCAACGGCCGCCTCGATGCCGATCAGGTTGCAAAGATCGACCGTATCCCGGAGGTCATCCGCGTGCGCGTGGTGTAAATAGCGATAAAATAACAGCCGCTCCCGATCGGGAGCGGCTGTTTTGCGTATGGAATGGATTTATTTCTGCTTTTTTGCCAGCGCGGCCTCGGAGAAATCGCGGATCTGCGGCACTTTGTTCAGCGCAAAGTACAGCGCCAGACCGCCCACGATGCCGACGGCAGCCTGTGCTGCGTTGCCCGGGATCTCCGCCGCCGCGGCCATGCCGTAGCCAAGAATGAAATCCTCAAACACAAAGTAGCCCAGCACCATGATGATCTCACCGCAGATGGCGCTCAGCAGCGCGAAGCCGAAGTTCTTTTTGCGGCAGGCACGGAAGATCAGCGCCGCGACCACGGCAGCGCACCCTTTGACGACGAGCGTGCCGGGGGCGTAGCTCATGTAGCCGGAGATCACGTCCGCCAGGCCGGAGCCAAAACCGGCAGCCACGCCGCCGTAGAGCGGGCCGGCCAGCAGGGCGGCGAGCACGACCACAATATCGCCGGCGTTGAGATAGCCGCCGGTCACGGTCGGAATCTTGATGACGAGCGTCGCCACGCAGCACAGCGCTATGAGCATGGCGGTGTAGACGAGATTTCTGAGTTTCTGGTTCATAATATCACCTTATTTCTGTTGGTGGCACAAGGATACGATATTCGACACAAATAAGCAAGGGTTGAGAGCGACGAAAAATCCTGTTATACTGGTATGAGAAATGGGGGATTTGACCATGACCAGGAAATTATATGATCTCGACAGCCACCGGCGTGATTTTTCCGCGACCGTGCTGCGCTGTGACCCGGACGGGGAGCGCTATGCCGTTGTGCTCGATCAGACGGTGTTTTTCCCGGAGGGCGGCGGCCAGCCGGCTGATACCGGCGTGCTCGGCGGCGCGCACGTTCTCGATGTGCAGCTCCTGCCGGATGCAATCGTACACTATACGGACGTGCCGCTTACGCCCGGCGCGCAGGTGCGTGGGGAGATCGACTGGCCGCAGCGCTTCCGGCGCATGCAGGGCCATTCGGGTGAGCACATCATTTCGGGGCTGATCCACAGCGAATACGGATTTGACAACGTTGGCTTCCACCTTGGGGAAGATACGATCACGATGGATTATAGCGGCGAACTCACATGGCAGCAGCTCATGCACATCGAGCGGCTCGCGAACGAGGCTGTGTACCGCAATGTGCCGATCCGGACGGAGTACCCGGCACCGGAGCGGCTGGCGCATATGGAATACCGCAGCAAGCTTGACCTGAAGGAGGATGTGCGCATCGTGACCGTGGAGGGCTACGATGTCTGCGCCTGCTGCGCGCCGCACGTATCGCACACGGGCGAGATCGGCGCGATCAAGTTCACGTCGGCCATGCGCCACCGCGGCGGCGTGCGCGTGACGATCCTGTGCGGGTCGGACGCGGAGGCGGACTATCGGGAAAAGAGTGCGCAGGTCGCGGCGCTCTCGGCGCAGCTGTCCGTGCGGCAGGCGGACGTCGTTCCGGCTGTGCAGCGGCTGCTCGACGAGATCGCACAGCACAAGGCAGCGGCCGCAGAGTTGGAGCGCCGCCTCAATGCGCAGAGATTGCAGCTGCTGCAGGAAACGCCCGGCAGCATCTGCGTCATCGACCGCTTTGACGACCCGGTCGCCATGCGCGAATTTGTCAATGCCGGCATGCTGCTCGCCGGCGGCGTCTGCGCCGCCTTCACCGGCAGCGACGCGGAGGGCTATCGCTATATCATCGGCAGCCGCACGCTGGATCTGCGTGCCGCGGCAAAGACTATCAACGCGGCCATCAGCGGCCGCGGCGGCGGCAAGCCGACCATGATCCAGGGGTCGTGCACGGCCCCAGCCGCCGAGATCGAGGCGTTTTTTGCCGCCTATCCCGGGAAATGATGCAAATAGAATGATGTGAACAGGAAAACAGGGCCGCGGAATTCCGCGACCCTGCTTTTTTAGGATTTGCTCAGATTACTGCATGCCGTTTTCGTAGGCGGCGATCATCTTTTTGACCATCTGGCCGCCGATGCTGCCGGCCTGACGGGACGTCAGATCACCGTTGTAACCCTGCTTCAGGTTCACGCCCATCTCGGACGCGGCTTCCATCTTGAAGCGGTTCATCGCCTCACGCGCATTGGGGTTGACAAGGTTGTTGCTCTTGGAACTAGCCATTTCGTTTTCCATCTCCTTTTCTCGTTTTGGGTTTCTTGACCCGCTACTATTTTCTGCGGACAGGGTGGAAGTATGCAGAGCAGAAAAATGCAATTTTTGCAAGCTCTTTTGTCGGCGTTTGCCTTTCTTTCCGGCGGCGTTCGGCGCGTGGGGATATGCGCCGTATTGTTATAGTTGCGATGATTGTGTTTTTCAGATATAATCTATTGTACAGAAATGGATAAGTAATATTCCTCAACAGGAGGGCGTTGGATTTATGTATCAAAAATCAACACACCGGGCAACGTCACCTGGTCAATTCAAAAATGGGCCAAATTATGTTGCGCTAGTTTTATCTTTTGTTCCTTTAATTATTGCCCTTTTTGCGCCTGTTGACCGTGGAACTCACATTTATCTTGTGATATTCGCGTGCCTTGGCTTTGTTATTGGCTCAGAAAATGACCGCATCAATGAAAATGGAATTTATCGCTATTTACTGTTTTTCCCTGTGCGTTTTTTCCCTTGGGAGCGCGTTGAGCAAGTATCACATACATTGTGGGATGCAAGAACGGCCTACGTCATAAGTTCAAAAGGATGCAGACGGTTTGAAAAGCATTCATCGGTCATAGCGTATTGGCTTCGTTACCCTTTCCGAGCTCTCATAATTTCGGGATTTCACGTGGAGGATGCACGTCCGCTCATTCTCAAATATTTTGGGGCAATTGATTTTGAGGAAGATGAGATGACACCATAGTTATAAGTTATATCTTTTTACAAGCCGTGAGTGTCTAAGTACTTGTTTCAAGTGTGTCACGAAACACTTATTTCCCGTGCCGCCAGTTTACTTTGACAAACTGGCGGTTTCTTAGATTGGGACACCGTCACATAGTATGTTCACAAACCGCAACTTGACACGGGCGGGATATCGGTATAGAATTTAGCATGCTATTTTGGCGTTTTGTACGTATTTGTACGGCGCCGGCATAGAATTGCGATAACGATGACTTTTCAAAATAATAAGGAGAACCGACTATGTGTGGAATCGTTGGATACGTCGGCGCGCAGCAGGCTGCGCCGATCCTTCTCGAAGGGCTCCAAAAGCTCGAATACCGCGGTTATGACTCGGCCGGCATCGCTGTGCTCGACGGCAGCACGATCGAACTGGCCAAGGCCTGCGGCGTGATCAAGAACCTTTTTGCCAAAACGCATGATGGTGAGGATCTTCATGGCTACATTGGCCTCGGCCATACGCGCTGGGCAACGCACGGCGCACCGACGGAGGCAAACGCCCACCCGCATGTGAGCAACGACGGCAAGTTCGCCATCGTGCAAAACGGCATCATCGAAAACTTCATGGAGCTGCGAGAGATGCTCGAGGCCAAGGGCTTTGTGTTCCATAGTGAGACGGATACCGAGGTCATTGTGCACCTGCTGGATATGTATTATACCGGTGACGGCAATCTCAAGGACACTGTGCTCAAAACGCTCGGCCGCCTGGAGGGCAGCTACGCGCTCGGCATCCTGTGCGCCGATTGCCCGGATCAGCTTTTCATCGCGCGCAACGGCTGCCCGCTGATCATCGGCGTCGGCGCGGGCGAAAACTTCTTTGCCTCTGACGTGACGGCGCTCGTGTCGCACACGAAAAATGTGGTCTATCTCGACGATGGGGAGCTCGCCGAGGTGCGTGCCGACAGCTACACGGTCTTTGACTGCACCGGCAAGCCGATCGAAAAGCCCGTTTCCCGCGTCGCGTGGGACATTGAGGCGGCCGAAAAGGGCGGCTATGAGCACTTTATGCTCAAGGAGATCATGGAGCAGCCGCGCGCCATCAAGTCCACGCTCGACCCGCGCGTGAAGGATCATCGCGTCGTGTTTGACGAGCTGAAGATGACGGATGCACAGCTCATGGGCTTCAACAAAATTATGATCACGGCCTGCGGTTCGGCGTTTTATGCCGGTCAGGCGGGCAAATACGCGCTCGAAAAGCTCACGCACATCCCGGTCGATGCCGACCTCGCGAGCGAGTTCCGTTACCGCGACCCGATCGTGGATGAGCACACGCTCATGATTATCATCTCGCAGTCCGGCGAGACGGCGGACACCATCGCCGCCATCCGCGAGGCGCAGGGAAAGGGCGCTTATGTGCTCTCGATCGTCAACGTTGTCGGCAGCACGATCGCCCGCATCTCGGACGATGTCATTTACACATGGGCCGGCCCGGAGATCGCCGTTGCGACCACGAAGGGCTACACCACGCAGGTGTCGGTGCTGTATCTGCTGGCGCTCTATCTGGGCGAGAAGCGCGGCTGCCTGAGCAGGGAAGAGGCCGCCAAACTCACGGACGATCTCATGATCCTGCCGCAGATGGTGCAGCGCGCCATCGACCTCAACCCGCAGATCGCGCAGCTGGCTGAGCGCTATAAAAACAATCCGTCCCTGTTCTTCATCGGCCGCAATGTGGACTATGCCGTCTGCATGGAGGGCTCGCTGAAGCTCAAGGAGATCTCTTACCTGCACTCGGAGGCCTATGCCGCGGGCGAGCTCAAGCACGGCACCATCGCGCTCATCGAAGAAAATCGCCTCGTCATCGCTGTCGCGTGCTACGAGCCGCTGTTTGACAAGACCATGAGCAACGTCAAGGAGGTCAAGGCGCGCGGTGCGCGCGTGCTCGGCGTGGCGCTCGAGGGCAACCGGGCCATCTATTCCGAGGCGGATGATGTCATCCTTGTGCCGCGGATGGATAATCTGTTCGTTGTCCCGGCGGAGATCGTGCCGCTGCAGCTCTTTGCTTATTATGTTGCGAAGGCCAATGGCTGTGCGATCGATAAGCCGAAAAACCTTGCCAAATCCGTTACCGTCGAATAAGGAGAGCGTCATCCATGCCGAATCAGTCTGTCATCGTCCTCGATTTTGGAGGGCAGTATAATCAGCTCATTGCGCGCCGTGTGCGCGAGTGCAATGTGTATTGCGAAGTCAAGCCGCACACCATGTCCGTCGACGAGATCCGTGCCTTTGACCCCATCGGCATCATCTTCACCGGCGGCCCGCAGAGTGTGTACGCCGAAGGCTCGCCGCAGGTGGATCCTGAGATCTTCCAGCTTGGCATCCCCATCCTCGGCATCTGCTACGGCTGCCAGCTCATGGCGCAGTATCTCGGCGGGGAAGTGACTGCCGCCGGCAAAGACACCGCGCGCGAGTACGGCAAGACGCAGACCTGGTTCGATACCGACTGCCGTCTGTTCCGCGGCCTGCCGGAGCAGAGCATCACGTGGATGAGCCACGGCGATTACATGGCCAAGGTGCCGGAGTCGTTCCGGCTCGTGGCGCACTCGGCTGCCTGCCCGACGGTCGGCATCTGCGACGAAGCACGCGGCTTCTATGGCGTGCAGTTCCACCCGGAGGTCAACCACACCGAGTATGGCCAGGCCATGCTGCGCAACTTCCTGTATGAGGTCTGCGGCGCGACCGGTGACTGGACGATGGGCGACTTCATGCGCAAGTCCATTGAGGACATCCGCGCCAAGGTCGGCGACGGCAAGGTGCTGCTGGCACTTTCCGGCGGTGTGGATTCCTCGGTCGCGGCCGCGCTGCTGGCGGAGGCGGTCGGCAATCAGCTCACGTGCATTTTTGTCGACCATGGTCTGCTGCGCAAGAACGAGGGCGACGAGGTCGAGGCCGCGTTCCAGAACTGGGACATCAATTTTGTGCGTGTCAACGCGGAAGAGCGCTTTCTCACGCGCCTGAAGGACGTCTCTGACCCGGAGACGAAGCGCAAGATCATCGGTGAGGAGTTCATCCGCGTCTTTGAGGAAGAGGGCAAGAAGATCGGCTCGGTCGACTATCTGGCTCAGGGTACGATCTATCCCGACGTGATTGAATCCGGCACGAATGTCGCTGCCGTCATCAAGAGCCACCACAACGTTGGCGGCCTGCCGGACTTTGTAGATTTCAAGGAGATCATTGAGCCGCTGCGTCTGCTGTTTAAGGACGAGGTGCGCGCGCTCGGCCGCGAGCTCGGCCTGCCGGAGTATCTGGTCATGCGCCAGCCGTTCCCGGGCCCGGGTCTGGCCATCCGCTGCCTTGGCGCGGTGTCCAAGGATAAGCTGGACATCCTGCGCGACGCGGACTTCATCTTCCGCGACGAGATCGCCAAGGCGCATCTGGAGCAGACGATGAATCAGTACTTCGCGGTGCTGACGAATATGCGCTCCGTCGGCGTCATGGGCGACGGCCGCACGTATGACTATACGCTCGCGCTGCGCAGCGTCACGACGACGGACTTCATGACCGCCAATTGGACGCGCATTCCGTACGACGTGCTCGACCGCGTCTCCGTGCGCATTGTCAACGAGGTCAAGGGTATTAACCGCATCGTCTACGATATTACGTCCAAACCGCCCGCCACGATCGAGTGGGAATGATTTCATAGCTTGAAAAAAGCCCGTAAACACTGGACTTTTTGAGCCTTGATGCCCATCGTGGCAACGATTTGGCAACAAATTTTATGATTCATAAGAAAAGAGCTATCTGACTTCATTTGAAATCAGATAGCTCTTTTTTGTTATACGCCAATGACAATGAATTCTTCGTTCTCACCGATTTCTTCTGTGGCCCAACGGTCTATAGCAGATATCGTTTCCTTAGCATAACTTACAAATTCGGGCAGAACGGTTTCTGGAATGTTCAGCATTCGAGGTAATCACTGCCGCTGAATTCTCCGAGCTTATAAACATATTTATTTATGTATCATTTCCTCAAGCAGCAGATTGTTCAGTCCCTGTGGCGGCGTGATTTTACGTCACTGACTGAAAGCACCATGGTATTGCATGCACAGATTCAGGCGGCGGCCGTGTGCTGCAAGTCACAGAGCATCCCGCTGTTCGGCCGGCATGCGGTATTCCGGCTTGACGTGGTAGGCGACCTCTGCATACTGCCGCGCACGCGCGCGCAGCGAGAAGTTGCCCTTTTGACTGCACCAGACATAGAGCTCATGGCAGACCAGATCCGTCGCGATGCGCGACAGCAGATCCGGCGGCTCCTCCGTGTCGATAATGCCTGACTTGGCACAGTTTGTGGCCAGTGTCGCAAACAGATCATCGAGCGCGTGCACAGCTGCGCGGATCCCCTCGGGGGATTCAAACTGCATGATGAACAGCGTGCTGGTCAGTTCCGGGCCGAAGTCGTAAGCGATCGTAATAAACCGGTCGAACAGCTGCCAGATGCGCTCAAAGTCATTGTCCGCGTGCGCAAACTTCATGAAGCTCGCATCGTCATTGTGCTGCGGTTTTTCCACCATGTATTCGAGGATACTGCGCTTGCCGTTGAAAGAGGAGTAAAACACGGAGCGGGAGATACCGCACGCTTTGCAGATCTCATTGACGGTCACGTTGTTATATCCATCGCGTTTGAAGAGAGAAATGGCTGTTTCCGCGACTTCTTCTTTGAACTTCCAGGATGATTCTTGCATAAAAAGCACTCCTGACGAAAAATGTTCGTTCTTTTCAGACATTATACGACTTTTGTTTATGTGATTCAACACACATAAGATTTTATTCGCAATTCTTTTACAACTTTTTTGTGACTTGTTTCAAAAATGCCCTGAAGGCCTTGACATTGCAGGGTTAATAAATTAACATGTCGCCGTCGTAAGCTGTTCAAGTGTCAGAACGGCTCATCGTTATTTGGATGTAAACTATCAGAGAAGGAAGCGAGAACATGACAAAAGACGAGAAAATTGCAAAGCTCGGCAAAGAAATCACGGATCGCGCAACGGTCCTGCTCGGCAAGGACAAGATCACGCCGGATGCTCCGGAGTATCTGGGCATCAACTCCGCCCTTAAGTTTACGGCGGTGAAGTACGATGAGAAGATGGCAGACGATATCCTCGATATCGCCCTGACGATGAAAAAGCGTGTGCCGCTCACGATCGAGCAGCTCGCAAAGAAGAACCCGCAGTTCGACAGAGCCTATCTGGAAAAAGCGATGCAGGCCATCAGCGAGAGCGGTCTGGTCGAGTTCCATTGGGAGAACCTCGACGGCAAGAATCCGAACCACGAAAAGCGCTGGGTGCTGGATATGTTCGTTCCCGGCAGCGCCGAGATCATGATGATCAACCCCGAGCAGGCGGATATGTTCCCGGAGACGGCTGATTTCTTTGAACGCATGGCGTATCTGCCGCTGGCGGGCATCACCGAGATGGTGCCTCCCGGAGGCGCCGGCATCGGCATGCATGTTATCCCGGTCGAGAAGGCCATTCCGGCCGAGAGCAAGTCTCTGCCGATCGAGCACCTGTCCCACTGGCTGAAGAAGTACGAGGGCCACATCGGTGTGTCCGTGTGCTCCTGCCGCAAGCAGCAGCGTATCCGCGGCGAGGGCTCCGGCGACGTGGAAGGCGAGTGGTGCATCGGCGTCGGCGACTTTGCCGACTACTGCCGCGAGACGAACCATGGCCACGACATCACCTATGAAGAGGCTATGGAGATCCTCCAGAAGGCCGAGGACCGCGGCTATGTCCACCAGATCACGAATATCGACGGCGAGAACAAGATCTTCGGTATCTGCAACTGTGCTGTCGGCGTCTGCAACGCACTGCGCACCAGCCAGCTGTTCAACACGCCGAACCTGTCCGCCTCTGCTTACGTGGCTGAGAGCGACCCCGAGAAGTGCGTTGCCTGCGGCAAGTGCGTCGAGACCTGCCCGGCCGGCGCTGTGCGTCTCGGCCAGAAGCTCTGCACGAAGGAAGGCCCCATCCAGTATCCGCACCACGAGCTGCCGGACGACACCAAGTGGGGCGAGGATCACTGGAACAAGAATTACCGCAACGAGAACGGCTGCATCCAGACCTGGCCGACCGGCACGGCGCCCTGCAAGGCCGCCTGCCCGGCGCACATCGCCATCCAGGGCTACATCAAGATGGCGGGCGACGGCCGTTATGCCGACGCGCTCAAGCTCATTAAGAAGGATAACCCGTTCCCGGCCGTCTGCGGCAGCATCTGCAGAAAGTACTGCGAGGATGCCTGCACCCGCGGCACCGTCGACGAGCCGCTGGCCATCGACGAGATCAAGAAGTTCATCGCCGAGCAGGACATGAAGGCCGAGCACCGCTACGTGCCGCCCATGAACTCCTGCACGCACGAGAAATTTGACCAGAAGATCGCCATCATCGGCGGCGGCCCGGCCGGCATGTCCTGCGCCTACTTCCTGGCCATCGAGGGCTACAGCCCGGTCGTGTTCGAGAAGGAAGCCGTGCCCGGCGGTATGCTCGTCAACGGCATCCCGAGCTTCCGTATCGGCAAGGACGTCGTCAAGTCCGAGATCGACGTGCTGCGCGAGATGGGCGTGGAGTTCAAATGCGGCGTCGAAGTCGGCAAGGACGTCACCATCCAGCAGCTGCGCGAGGAAGGCTACCAGGCGTTTTATGTTGCGGTCGGCCTGCAGCAGGCGTCGAAGCTCAACATCGCCGGCGAGGATCTCACCGGTGTTAAGAGCGGCCTCGACTTCCTGCGTGAAGTCAATGCCGGCAAGCTCAAGAAGCTCACGGGCGACGTAGTCGTCATCGGCGGCGGCAACGCGGCCATCGACGTGGCGCGCGCGGCCCTGCGTCTGACCAAGGGCAGCGTGAACATGTACTGCCTCGAGAAGGACGAAGAGATGCCCACCGTTCCGGACGAGAAGAACGCCGGCATCGCTGACGGCGTCGTCATCAATAACTCCTGGGCACTGAAGGCCATCCTCGGCGAGGGCGGCAAGGTCACCGGCATCGAGCTCATGCGCTGCGTGTCCGTCCGCGACGCGAGCGGCAAGTTCGCCCCGGTCTATGACGAGAACGAGACCATCACCGTCCCGTGCTCCAACGTTCTGGTCGCCATCGGCCAGCGTTCGGTCTACGGCGATGTTCTCGCCGGCACCGCGGCAGAGACGGCCGACGGCCGCCTGATCGCACACGACGCCGTGACGTTCCAGTCCAACGAGCCCGATATCTTCGTCGGCGGCGACTGCGCTACCGGCCCGAAGTACACGATCGACGCGATCGCGACCGGCCGCGAGGGTGCAGTGTCCATCCACCGCTTCGTCAATAAGGGCCAGACCCTGACGATCCACCGCAACACCCGCGAGTTCAAGGAGCTCAATAAGGACGACATCGTTCTGCCGACCGAGAAGATCAAAAAGCCCGCACGTGCCGCCGTTGCTATCGACAGCAAGAAGGTGCGCACCATGCAGGACGACCGCGTGACGTTCACCGAAGAGCAGATCCGCTCCGAGGCGTCCCGCTGCCTGAGCTGCGGCCGCAGCGTTGTCGATCCGAATAAGTGCATCGGCTGCGGCATCTGCACGACCAAGTGCGAATTCGATGCCATCCACCTCAAGCGCGTGCGTCCGCAAAACAGCAAGATGATCCCGGCCGAGGACAAGTTCAAGGCCATCGGTCCCTACGCTGCCAAGCGTCAGGTGAAGATCATCAAGAAGTCCCTGGCGGAAAAGAAAAAGTAATCCATCCATTATGAGGCGGGCACAGAACCCTTCCCGCTGTGCCCGCCCGTTTGAAAGGAGCCCCCATGCACGAGCTGAGTATCGTTACTTATGTCGTCAAGCAGGTGCAGGAGATCGCCAAGGAAAACAACCTCACCGAGATCGAGTCGGTCACGCTCGAATTCGGTGAGGTCTCCGGCATTGTGCCGGAATATCTTGAGGACTGCTGGAACTGGTATACCAAGAAGGAACCGATCATTCAGGGCACGAAATTCCTGTATGAGATCATTCCGGCCGTCACCTGGTGCGACGACTGCAAGACCACTTACCCGACCGTACAATACGGCAAGACCTGTCCGCACTGCGGCAGCGGCAACACCTGGCTGCAGCAGGGCAATGAGATCAATATCAAGCAAATTGAGGCGCGCTGATCCCGGCACGCATCCCTGCCTGTGGGCAGAAAAAAAGACAGAAGCGGTCGCGCAGCCGCTTTTAATAGAAAAACAAACGAAGAGGGAGTGAACCATGAAAGACCTGAAACATCTTTTGTACTTCGAAAACCTTTTGCAGGAAGCGCACAATGACCTGATCGCACAGGCGCAGAACGAGGGGAAGATCTGCGTTGCCTATGCCTGCGAAAACACGCCCGAGCCGCTGCTGAACCTGCCCGGCGCTTTCTCGACGCGCCTGCGCGCGCCGCGCACCGGTTCTATGGAAATGGCCACGTATTATATGACCAGCTTCCTGTGCGAGTATAGCCGCGCGCTGCTTGAGCGCGCCATTGAAGGCGGCTACAACTTTGCCGACTGCATGATCACGCCGGACGGCTGCTCGATGATGAACCGTGCCGTGGAGAACATGGAGCTGCTCAAGACCATGGGCAAGGACAAGCCGAAGTTCTTCTTTGAGTACATGGAGATCCCGATGAAGGCGGACGACAACGGCCTGAATCTGTACGTGCTCCAGTGCCGCAACCATATCCTCACGCCGCTGCACGATGTCTATGGCATCGACGTCTCGGACGCGGCCATCCGCAAGGCCGTCGCCGAGCACAACCGCGTGTGCGAGCTCATCCGCGCCATCGGCGAGTACCGCAAGGGACCCAACCCGCGCATTACGGGCTATGAGTTCCACGTCATCACACTCGCGACCTATGTCGCGCCGAAGTATCTGCTCATCGACAAGCTCGAGGAGACGCTCAAGGAGCTCAAGACCCGCCGCCCGGATAAAAAAAATCCGTACCGTGCGCGTGTGGTCGTTGTCGGCTCCGAGGTCGATGATATCGACTTCATCAAGCTCGTCGAGGACACCGGCGCCTATGTCTGCGCCGACCGCTTCTGCTACGGTTCGTTCCCGGGCCGCGACCCGATCACGCTGACGGACGACGAGGACGCGCTGACCCAGATCTGCCGACAGTACATGAACCGCGCCCAGTGCCCGCGCTACATGAATATGCCCAAGATGATCGGCCGCCGCGAATACGTCAATCAGCTTGCCAAGGAGTACGAGGCTGACGGTATCATTTACGAGCAGATTAAGTTCTGCGACCCGTGGGCGTACGAGCGCATGCTCGGCTCGCACATCCTCAACGATGACTACGGCTATCCCGTCCTGTCCGTTGACCGCCCGTATAACATCGCTTCCTCCGGCCAGATGCGCACCCGTGTGCAGGCATTCGTGGAAAGCATGGAGATCAAGAAGATTCAAGGGGGGAAACAGTGATGTCCAACAAGAGAATCGGCTGTGAAAACTTCGGTAAGTTTTATACCGAGGGCAAGGTCCGCAACCGCCGCGAGTGGCGCGGCGTGACCGACACGCTCTATGACTATTCCCGCTGGCTGCACAACTGGATCACCATGGCGAAGATGGTTTCCAAGCCGCGCAACATCAAGGCCATGTTCCGTTATCGCTGGATGGCCAACTACCTGGCCGTGCCCATGATGGTCGACCGTCATACGCAGGGCCTGCGCGATGAATACCTGCGCATCTGCCACCTGGAGCAGGACCTCATCATTGAGGACGTGGCAAAGCTGCTCGACGGCCTCTTCCGCGGCGACCGCCGCATCGGTAAGGACAAGAAGTTCTCCGACAAGGTCGTGCTCGTGGACGAAAACGAGATGACCGCCGTCATGATGGGCTTCCCGACGCTCAAGGGCCTGAGCCGTGAGACCCCGTCGACCTACGTCTCCGTGCTGCTCAACCAGCACGCGGCAGAGCACTATATCGACATTGCGCAGGAATACGGCCTTGCGGGCGACGTCTGCCCGATGCCGGAGGCAGAGGCCGGCGTGTCCATCGACGACGACGCTCCGGTGCTCGGCGCCTGCGCCGTGCAGTGCAACACGACGTGCGACGGCTCTCTGCTCGGCAACGGCGTCATCTCCAAGCGCCTCGAGCTCGAGGACGGCATCCCGGTGTTCCAGCTCGCCGCGCCCCTGCGCCACCGCGAGGACGATGTGCAGGATTACGCCGCGCAGGAGATCAAAAACGCCATCGCCTTCATCGAGGAGCACACCGGCGAGAAGTGGGACTGGAAGGCGTACTTCGAGTGCGCCGAGCGCGTGAACTACGCCACCAAGTGCCGCCTCGAGTGGCTGGAGATGAACAAGACCGACTACCCGCAGGTCTTTGGCTCCAACCTCGCGCTGTATACCGAGACGAACTACATGGCCATCTGCGGCAAGGTCCCCGCGTTCCGTGAAGTCGATCGCAAGATCACCCAGCTTGCCGAGCGCGCCTACCGCAAGCAGAAGAAGGCCGCCAACGAGTACCGCCATCGCGCCATCGTCTGGGGCGTGCAGTCGCACTTTTACATGGACTTCCTCGTCTGGCTGCTCAACTGCTGGGGCATCGTGCCGCTGACGGATATGCTCTCCATGGTCTCGACGCGCGAACTCGTCACGGAGGACACGCCCGAAAACCGCGAGCAGGCGTATTACGACATGGCCTGGCTGACCGAGAACATGATCATGCGCAACCGCACCCACGGCGGCTACAAGGTCCTCCTCGACGAGCTCTGGGAGTTCTGCGAGCAGTTCAACGCCGACATGGTCATCCTCTGGGAGCACATGAGCTGCAAGGCGCTCGACGGCATGCACGGCCTGTTTGAGGAGCGTGCCCGCGAGCACGGTATTCACCTCATCTGGGTCACGCACGATCTGTTTGACCCGCGCGTGGTCTCGCGTCAGGGCGTGCGCCAGCAGGTCAATGATTACATGCGCACCGTCATGCAGGAAGAGCCCGTGGATCCGAGCCTGGAGATCCTGAAGGACGACAAGTCCTGGTAATCAGAGAGGAGATCGAACATGAACAATCTGAAAAGCAAGCTGCTCAAGGCCCTTATGGGTGTGTCGCTCGGCGCACTCGGCGCGTTTGTGGTCACGTTTGTCATCTATTTCTGGAACCTGGACATGAAGCTGACCTCCGTCATGGAGGGCATCCTGCTCAAGCACTACGACAAGATCGACCGCGACCAGCACCTGTGATTCCAACATTTTTCAGTGCCCGTCTGCCATGGCAGACGGGCACTTTTTGCGGCCGTTTTCGCGTGTAAACAATTTATGAAGTCTCTTGACGTTTTGCGTGAATGTCCTTATAATGCGTAGCGTGCTACACATTTGGAGGTGTATCATGGAGCAATTCCAAATCGGATGTCTATTAAAAATGATCACGGATAAGATCAAAATGCGGGCAGATGCCGATCTCGCGCAGCAGGGGCTGACGCTGACGCAAAGCCGCGTGCTGGGTTATCTGAACCGCAACGGCGGTCAGGCGACGCAGAAGGAGATCGAAGGGTTCCTGCAGGTGTCGCACCCGACGGTGGCGGGTATCATCAGCCGCATGGAGCAAAACGGCTTTGTGCGCTGCTGGCTCGACCCGGCGGACAAACGCAGCAAGATCGTCAGCCAGACGGAGCGTGCTGCCGCGATCGCGCAGGATATGCACGCCACGATCCAGGCGACGGAGCAGCAGATGCTGCGCTCGCTGACGCCGGATGAGATCGCGGCGCTGGAATCGGCCCTGCGCACGATCTATGCCGACCTCGGCTGATCGGTCCGCGATTCAGGAAGGAGGAAATCCATGCTTCATACTTTGTCCCGCAGCCTGCGGGAAAACAAAGGCCCCGCGCTCGTGACGGTCCTGCTCTCTGCGCTGGAGGTCGTGTTTGAGATCGTGATCCCGCTATTCATGTCCAACCTCATCGACTTCGGCATTGAGGGCGGCAGTATGGCGGCGGTCTGGAAGTTCGGTGCGTTTTTGCTGCTGCTGGCGGCGTTCCAGCTCGCGACCGGCGTGCTCGCGGCGCGTATCGCAGCGCGTGCATCCGTCGGCTTTGGCGCGAACCTGCGCGAGGACATGTACAACAATGTGCAGACCTTTGCGTTTTCCAACATCGATAAGTTTTCCACTGCGTCCATCGTCACGCGCCTGACGACGGATGTCACGAACGTGCAGAACGCCTTTCAGATGCTCATGCGTATGGCAATCCGCGCGCCGGTCATGCTGGTCTTTTCCATGATCGTGTCGTTCCGCATCAGCCGTGACATCTCCATGACGTTTCTCATCATTCTGCCGATCCTTGCCGTGGCGCTGTTTTTCATCATCCGCAGCGTGTTCCCGGTCTTCACGCGCGTTTTCCGCACATATGACGAGCTCAATAACGTCGTGCAGGAAAATGTCCGCGGTATCCGTGTCGTGAAGTCCTTTAATCAGGAACAGCACGAGATCCGCAAATTCGGCGCCATTTCCGAGCGCATTTACAAGGACTTTTCCAAGGGCGAGCGGCTCATCACGCTCAACGCGCCGCTGATGCAGTCATGCATCTACGCGTGCATGATCATCATCTCCTGGCTCGGTGCCAAGGCCATCATCGCCAGCGGCAATGACCCGGCACTCGGCCTGACGACCGGCAACCTCACTGCGCTCATCACCTATGCCATGCAGATCCTCTCGAGCCTGATGATGCTGTCCATGGTCTTTGCCATGCTGACGATCTCGCTCTCGTCCGCGCGCCGCATCGCCGAGGTGATCGAAGAAAAGACGGATATTCAAAATCCGGAGCACCCGGTCATGGCCGTGCGCGACGGCGCCATTGATTTTGACCATGTGAGCTTTGTCTACGCCTCCAAGGCGGACAAAAAGGTGCTCGATGACATTGATCTGCACATCCGTTCCGGCGAGACGATCGGCGTCATCGGCGGCACGGGCGCGTCCAAGTCCTCGCTCGTGCAGCTCATCCCGCGTCTGTACGATGTCACCGGCGGCAGGCTGACGCTCGGCGGCGTGGACGTGCGCGATTATGATCTGGAGACGCTGCGCGACGCCGTCGCCATGGTGCTGCAGAAAAACGAGCTGTTTTCCGGAACGATCAAGGAAAACCTCCGCTGGGGCAACGAAAACGCCATGGACGAGGAGCTCCGTCACGCCTGCGTGCTCGCGTGTGCGGATGAATTCATTTCCGCCATGCCGGACGGCTATGACACCTATATCGAGCAGGGCGGCACGAACGTCTCCGGCGGCCAGAAGCAGCGCCTGTGCATCGCCCGCGCGCTGCTGAAAAAGCCGAAGGTGCTCATCCTTGACGACTCGACGAGCGCCGTCGATACGCGCACGGACGCACAGATCCAGCAGGCCTTTTCGGCCTATATCCCGGAGACGACGAAGATCATCATCGCGCAGCGTATCAGCTCCGTGCAGAACGCGGACCGCATCGTCGTGCTCGACGACGGGCACATTGCCGATGTCGGCAGCCATGAGGAGCTGCTGCGCACGAGCGCGATCTACCGCGAAGTCTATGAGTCCCAGCAGAAGGGAGGCGAGGACGATGCCTGAACGCCCGAAGTTTGATTCCCAGACGCTCAAGCGCCTGCTGTCGTATATGCGCGCTTATAAGGGCACGCTCGTGCTCGTGACCGTCTGTATTCTGCTCAGCGCGGTCGCCGGCGCGGCCTCATCCATGTTCCTGCAGAAGCTGATCGACGGCTATATCGTCCCCATGCTCGGCACGGCGTCGCCGGACTTTTCCGGCCTGATCCGCGCGCTGGTCACGATCGGCTGCGTGTACCTCGTCGGCACGCTGGCCACGTGGCTGTATAACCGCCGCATGGTCACGATCGCCCAGGGCACGCTCAAGCGCATCCGCGACGAGATGTTTGAGAAGATGCAGCGCCAGCCCATCCGCTATTTTGATACGCATACGCACGGCGATATCATGAGCCTGTATACGAACGATACCGACACGCTGCGCCAGATGATCGCGCAGTCCATGGCCCAGCTCGTGTCGTCCGTGTTTACGCTGACGGTCGTGTTCTTCTGCATGCTGTATATCAGCGTCTGGCTGACGCTGATCGTGTGCGCTGTCATGGCGCTCATCCTTATGTTTGTGCGCAGGCTCACCGGCCGCATCGGCGGCTACTTCATGGCGCAGCAGACGGCGCTGGCGGATCTCAACGGCTATGTCGAAGAGATGGTCAACGGCCAGAAGGTCGTCAAGGTGTTCTGCCACGAAGAGCAGAGCAAGGCGGAGCTGCACCGCCGCAACCGCGTCTGGGCGGAAAACGCCGCGCGCGCCAGCGGTATGGCCAACAGCATGATGCCGATGATGAACGCCGTCGGTTACCTGCAGTATGTCATCATTGCCGTCATCGGCGGCACGATGGCCATTGCCGGCACGCCGAACCTCGGTCTGACCGGCATGAACACGCTCACGCTCGGCATGATCGCGTCGTTCCTCACGCTCTCGCGCGGGTTTACAAACCCCATTTCGCAGATCTCCAACCAGTTTAACTCCATCGTCACGGCGCTGGCCGGCGCGTCGCGCATCTTTGCGTTCATGGACGCCGAGCCGGAAGCGGACGACGGCTATGTGACGCTCGTCAACGCGAAGGAAGAAAACGGTGCGCTCGTCGAGGCTGACCACCACACCGGTCTCTGGGCGTGGAAGCACCCGCACGGCGATGGTACGGTCACGTACACGAAGCTCGAGGGCCGCGTCGTGTTCGACCATGTGGACTTCGGCTACACGCCGGATAAGGAAGTCCTGCACGACATCACGCTCTATGCCGAACCCGGCCAGAAGGTGGCCTTTGTCGGCGCGACCGGCGCCGGAAAGACGACGATCACGAACCTCATCAACCGCTTCTACGACATTGCCGACGGCAAGATCCGCTATGACGGCATCAATATCAATAAGATCTGCAAGGCCGATCTGCGCCGCAGTCTCGGCATTGTGCTCCAGGACGTGAACCTCTTCACCGGCACCGTCATGGAAAACATCCGCTACGGCAATCCGGACGCGACGGATGACGAATGCATCACGGCGGCAAAGCTCGCCAACGCCGATCACTTCATCCGCATGCTGCCGGACGGCTACAACACTGTACTCAAGGGCGACGGCAGCGGCCTGAGCCAGGGCCAGCGCCAGCTGCTGAGCATTGCGCGCGCGGCCGTATCCGACCCGCCGGTCATGATCCTCGACGAGGCGACCAGCTCCATCGATACCCGCACGGAGGCGCTCGTGCAAAGCGGCATGGATAAGCTCATGGAGGGCCGCACGGTGTTCGTCATCGCGCACCGGCTCTCAACGGTCAAAAACGCCGATGTCATCATGGTGCTCGACCACGGCCGCATCATCGAGCGCGGCAGCCATGAAAAGCTCATCGCCGAAAAGGGCGTATACTACCAGCTCTATACCGGCGCGTTCGAGCTCGAATAATTTCCGCCGCGCCCCTTGCAAGCCGGCAGGGGGCGCGGTATAATCCAGATAACGAAGCCAAAGGAGGAGACCCATGGAGTATCGAAGATTTGGAAACACCATCATCGCCCGCATCGACCGCGGCGAGGAGGTGCTCGAGCAGGTCAAGGCGATTGCACAGGCCGAGCAGATCAAGCTCGCGAGCGTGCAGGCGCTCGGCGCGGTCGGTGAATTCACGGTCGGCGTGTTCCACACGGCCGAAAAGCAGTACCACGCCAATTCGTTCGCGGGCGATTTCGAGATCGTCTCGCTGACCGGCACCATCAATACGATGGACGGCGCGTTTTACACGCACCTGCACATGAGTGCCGGCAACGAGAAAGGCGAGGTGTTCGGCGGGCATCTGAACCGCGCCGTCATCAGCGCCACTTGTGAGATGGTCATCACGGTCATCGACGGGCGGGTGGATCGCTTCCACAGCGAGGAGATCGGCCTGAACCTGTTCCAATTCTAAAGATTTGTGTCAAAAGTGCGCACGGTTTTGCGGCCGTGCGCGCTTTTTTGCCGTCATCGCCCCTTATTCCTATTGACAACATGGGAATACAGGCATATAATTCACGGCGTAGAGGTAGGGATTACGTGTCAACCCATCCAAAGCCTCTTGGAATCTGTGTATATTATGCAGCCGTGCCGCCCGGCGCGGCCTGCCATTGGGAACGGAGGACGCATATATGAATAGCAACCTGCTTGAAGTGAGCGGCCTGCACGTGAGCGCAGGCGACAAGGAGATCCTGCATGGTGTGGATCTGACCGTCGGCAAGGACGAGACGCACGTGCTCATGGGGCCGAACGGCACCGGCAAGTCCACGCTTGGCTACGCGATCACCGGCAATCCAGAGTATACGGTCACAGCTGGCAAGATCGTCTTTGACGGCGAGGACATTACGGAGCTGCCGGTCAACGAGCGCGCAAAAAAGGGCGTTTTCCTGTCCTTCCAGAACCCGCTCGAGGTGCCCGGCGTGACGCTCAGCGCCTTCATCCGCAGTGCGCTCGAGCAAAAGACCGGCAAGCGCATCCGCCTCTGGGACTTCAAGAAGAAGCTTGCCGAGACGATGCAGCTGCTGGCGATGGACGCTTCCTATGCCGAGCGCGACCTGAATGTGGGCTTTTCCGGCGGTGAGAAGAAGAAAGCCGAAATCCTGCAGATGCTCATGCTTGAGCCGAAGCTCGCCATCCTCGACGAGACCGACTCCGGTCTGGACGTCGATGCGGTGCGCACGGTCTCCAAGGGCGTGCAGCTCTACCGCGAGCGCGTGCACGGCTCGCTGCTCATCATCACGCACAGCACGCGTATTCTCGAGGCGCTGACCGTGGACGCGGCGCACATCATGGAAAAGGGCGTCATCGTGAAAAACGGCGATGCGTCGCTCGTCGATACCATCAACGAAAACGGCTTTGGCGGCATCCAGGCAGACTGAAAGCGAGGCGATCCGAATGAAGGAAAAAAGTCAGGTCGCGGACATTGACCGCAGCGTCTATGACATCCGCGACAAAGAGGACGATGCCTATCGCATGCAGGAGGGCCTGACGCCGGAGATCATCGACAAGCTCTCGAAGGAAAAGGGCGATCCGGTCTGGATGCAGCAGTTCCGGCTGCAGTCGCTGCAGATCTATAACGAGATGCCGATCCCGGATTGGGGCCCGTCCATCGAGGGCTTGGACATGGATCACATCGCGACCTACGTCCGCCCCAAGACCGATATGAAAAACGACTGGAAGGACGTCCCGCAGGATATTAAGGATACCTTCGAACGGCTCGGCATCCCGCAGGCGGAGCGCAAATCGCTTGCCGGCGTCGGCGCGCAGTACGATTCCGAGCTCGTGTACCACAATGTCAAGGACGAGGTGGCCGCGCAGGGCGTCGTCTATACCGATATGGAGAGTGCGCTCAAGGGCGAGTACGCCGACATGGTGCACAAGTATTTTATGAAGCTCGTCACGCCACGCGATCACAAGTTCGCGGCGCTGCACGGCGCGGTCTGGTCCGGCGGCTCGTTCGTGTACGTGCCGAAGGGCGTGCAGGTGTCTATCCCGCTGCAGTCGTACTTCCGCCTGAACGCCAAGGGTGCGGGCCAGTTTGAGCACACGCTCATCATTGTCGACGAGGGCGCGAGCCTGCACTTCATCGAGGGCTGCTCGGCACCAAAATATAACGTCGCGAACCTCCACGCCGGCTGTGTGGAGCTGTACGTGAAGAAAAACGCCAAGCTGCGCTACTCGACCATCGAAAACTGGTCGAAAAACATGTATAACCTCAACACCAAGCGCGCGCTCGTGGAAGAGGGCGGCGTGATCGAGTGGGTGTCCGGCTCGTTCGGGTCCCATGTCGGCTGCCTGTACCCGATGAGCGTGCTCAAGGGCGACAACTCGAAGATGGAGTTCACCGGCGTCACGTTCGCCGGCGCGGGGCAGAACCTCGACACCGGCGCGAAGGTCGTGCACATCGGCAAGAACACGAGCTCGTATATGAACACGCGCTCCATCAGCAAGAGCGGCGGCATCAGCACGTTCCGCAGCAGCGTCGTGGTGCAAAAGGGCGCCAAGCACGCGAAATCCTCCGTGTCCTGCCAGTCGCTGATGCTCGATTCCGAGTCCCGGTCCGACACCGTTCCGACCATGGATATCCGCACGAAGGACGCCGCCGTCGGCCATGAGGCCAAGATCGGCAGCATCAGCAACGAAGCAGTGTTTTATCTCATGAGCCGCGGCATGAGCGAGGAGGACGCCCGCGCGCTGATCGTCAGCGGCTTTGCGGACAACGTCTCCAAGGAACTGCCGCTGGAGTACGCGGTGGAAATGAACAATCTCATTTGTCTCGAGATGAAGGGCAGCATCGGCTGACCGCACATTCCGAAAGGAGGGAATATCGTGAATACGACTCAACAGCTGGTCGTCAACAAACTGCCGACCAGAACGTGGAACCATCTCCATGTCAACGAAGCGGCCATCCCGTGGAATGTGGCCGAAACGGCCGATCTCGGGACGGATGCCTATGAAATTACAGCAGAAAATCAGGCGCAGCCGCTGCACATCTGCCTGACCGGCGCCCAGGGCCATAGCCGTAAGCACATTGCGGTCGAAGTGGCTGCCGGTGTGCAGGCGACGGTGTATATGGTGCTGGATACGCAGGGCAGCTTCTCCGTGGAAACGGCGCTGACGCTGCACCAGCATGCGTCTCTGCGCCTTGTGCAGGCGCTTGGTGCACAGGACGGTGCGCTGCTCTATGCCAGGACGGACGCGGACTGCGCGCCCGATGCCGGCGTGGACATGACGCAGATCCTCATGGGCAGAGGCGACCTGTATTCGGACAACGACACGGAACTTGTCGGCGACGGCAGCCATTATTCGGCGCAGATCGGCTATCTCGGCCGCGGCAGCCAGACGATCGACGTCAACGTCGTCGTCAACCACTACGGCAAGAACACCGAGTGTGAGATCGATACGTCCGGCGCGCTCAAGGATGCGGCGAAGAAAGTCTTCCGCGGCACGATCGACTTTAAGACCGGCTCGGCCAACTCCGTCGGCAACGAGAAGGAGACGGTGCTCATGCTTGGCGACGATGTTGTCAATAAGACGGTGCCGCTCATCCTCTGCGCCGAGGAAAACGTCGTCGGCAACCACGGTGCGACCATTGGCGAGCTCGATGACGAGACGCTGTTTTACTTCGAGAGCCGCGGCATCTCCCGCGAGCAGGCCGAAAACATCCTGGCCCGCGCATCGATCGAGCGCTTTGCGCGCACGGTGGACGACGAAGCGCTGCGCGCGCAGATTCTTCAGACGCTGGAGGAGGAACTCAACGATGGCGTATAACTACAAAAATGACTTCCCGATCTTTCAGCACACGGACGTCGCCTATATCGACAACGCGGCCACGGCCCAGCGCCCGCAGTGTGTGCTCGACGCGGTGGCGGATTTCTACCGCTGCCACAACGCGAACCCTCTGCGCGGCCTGTATCCGCTGAGCGTCGAGGCGACCGATATTTATGAGCAGGCGCGCGAGACGGTGCACGATTTCATCGGCGCACGCTCGGAGCGGGAGATCATCTTCACCCGCAACACGACCGAGAGCCTGAACCTCATCGCTTACAGCTACGGCCTGACGCATGTCAAGGCGGGCGATGAGGTGCTCGTGTCCATCATGGAGCACCACAGCGACCTGCTGCCGTGGCAGATGGTCTGCCGCCAGACCGGCGCGGAGCTGAAGTTTATCGAGTGCGCGCCAGACGGCAGCGTGGATCTCAAGCAGATCGAATCGCTCATCACTGAGCGCACGAAGATCGTCGCCATGACGCAGGTGTCGAACGTTCTCGGCCGGAAGTACCCGGTGCCGGAAGTCGCCGCCATGGCACACAAAAAGGGCGCAGTCATGGTTGTGGACGGTGCGCAGAGCACGCCGCACATGCCGGTGAATGTGCAGGAGCTGGGCGCGGATTTCTTCGCCTTCTCGGGCCACAAGGTCTTTGGCCCCATGGGCATCGGCGGGCTGTACGGCAGGGAGGACCTGCTCGAGGAAATGCCGCCGTTTCTCTCCGGCGGCGAAATGATCGAATCCGTCACGCGCACGGGCGCCGTCTATGCCGAGCTGCCGCATAAATTCGAGGCCGGTACGGTCAATGCCGCCGGCGCGGCCGGCCTGGCCGCCGCCATCCGGTACGTGCAGAGCGTCGGCTTTGACACCATCCAGCAGCGCGAACATGACCTGACGGTCAACGCCCTCGCACGTGTGCTGGCCGTACCGCATGTGCACGTGCTCGGCACGGACAAGCCGGAGGACCACAACGGCATCATCACGTTTACAGTCGACGGTGTACACCCGCATGACATCAGCGAGATCATGGCGTCCGACGGCGTGAACATCCGCGCCGGCCACCACTGCGCGCAGCCGCTGCTCACGCACCTCGGCCTGAACGCGACGGCCCGCGCCAGCTTTGCTTTCTACAACACCGATGAGGATGTCGACCGGTTCATCGAGAGCCTTTCGACCCTGAGGGAGCGTATGGGATATGGAAAATAGAAGCTTTTATAACGAGATCCTGACCGAGCACAACATCCATCCTGAGTTCAAGCATGACATTCCGGCCGCGGACATTGCGCTCGCAGGCGTGAACCCGAGCTGCGGCGACAACATCGTGCTCAAGCTCAAGACCGACGGCGATGTCATTACCGACGGCGGCTTTGTCGGCGATGGCTGCGCCATCTCGCAGGCGTCGGCGGACATCATGCTCGGCATGATCGTGGGGCAGAAGAAGGAAAAGGCACTGGAAATGGGCCGTACCTTCCTGCGTATGATCCACGGCGAGGCGACCGAGGAAGAGATCGACAGCCTCGAAGAAGCCTCTGCTCTCAAGGATATCGCGCACATGCCCGCGCGTGTGAAATGCGCCATGCTCGGCTGGCGCACGCTCACTGAGGCGCTGACCGGCAAGGTCGAAGAATAAGCCGTTCCCGCCGCCGGCGGATGCTGATGAGGCGTCTGCCGGCGGTTTTTCCGCGCTGGAAATCCCAGTTTGACAGCGCACGCTTGCGGGATTATGATAAGACATCCTCTTGACGGCAGGTGCTTTGTATGACTGATTTTGAAACCGTTCTCCTGCGGCGCATCCGCGCGCTCGCAGCCGTGCAGCCGCGCGTACTCGTTGCCATCGACGGCCGCTGCGCCGCCGGAAAGACTACGCTGGCCGCGTCCCTTCAGGCGCAGCTGGAGTGCAATGTGTTCCATATGGATGACTTTTTTCTCCGCCCGGAGCAGCGCACGCCCGAGCGTCTGCACCAGCCGGGCGGCAATGTGGACTTTGAGCGCTTTCTGACCGAGGTCCTCCGCCCGCTGTACGACGGCGATCCGGTGACGTACCGCCCCTATGACTGCCGCACGCAGCAGCTGCGTGCGCCGGTGTGTGCAGAGGCAAGGACGGTCAACCTCATTGAGGGCTCTTACTCCTGCCATCCGGCACTGTGGGATCTTTATGACCTGCACGTGTTTCTCGCGGTCAGTCCGGAGGAGCAGCGCCGCCGCATTGCCGTGCGTAACGGCGAAAAGATGCTGCCGATGTTTACAAATGTCTGGATCCCGATGGAGGAGGCGTACTTTGCGCAGTTTCGGGTCGCGGAGCGTGCCGACCTTTGCACGGAAAATTGAATCAGCCTGCGGATGACCGCGCGGGGCTTGTGTCCCGCGCGGTTTTGTGCTACATTAAAAGGACATACACAAAGTGAATTTTCACAGAAAGGCGGGAGCCCCATGGATGTTCTGCGTTTCAAACAGGCCAACTGCAAAAACTGCTATAAATGCGTCCGGTTCTGCCCGGTCAAGTCCATCCGCGTTTACAAGGGTCACGCACAGATCATTTCGAGCGACTGTATTCTCTGCGGCAACTGCGTGTCCGTCTGCCCGCAGCACGCCAAGGAGGACATCAGCGACGTTGCGCAGATCCAAGAGCTGATCGCATCCGGCCAGCAGGTCGTTGTGAGCGTCGACTCCTCCTACATCGCCTATTTTGACACCCCCGGTTTTCAGGGCATCGCCGAGCCGCTCAAAAAGCTCGGCTTTGCAGCGGCACATGAGACGGCGGAGGGTGCCTATCTGGTCAAGAAGGAGCTTGAAAAGCTGGCTGCCCAGCCGGGCGATGCGCCGATCATCACCTCCGGCTGTCCGACGATCGTGCTCTATGTGGAAAAGCACCTGCCGGAGGCGCTGCCGTATCTGGCGCCGGTGCTCTCGCCCATGCAGGCGCACGCCGTACTGCTGCGCAAGCGCTATCCCGGCGCGACGATTGTCTACATCAGCCCCTGCATCTCCAAGAAGGAGGAGACGACGCGCTTTGAGAGCGTCGGTGCCGACTACGACATTACATTCACGGAGCTGGAGGACTGGATGAACGAGGCCGGCGTTGCCGTCAATCCCAATGTGCCGGCTGATGAGCCGATGCTCTCGCGCGGCTACACGATCACGAACGGCGTTCTGCACTCCATGTCGCTCGATTCCGGGCGCGACTATCTGTTCCTCGACGGTCTGGATGACAGCATCCAGACGCTCAAGAGCGTTGTCAACGGCGAGCTGCGCAACTGCTTTATCGAGATGTCCGCCTGCCATGGCAACTGCGTCGGCGGTCTTGCTTTCCGGCAGAAGCATACGAACCTGCTCGAGTCGCGCCGCCGCGTGATCAAGAGCGCCGGCGGCAAGAAAAATTTCGACATTCAGGAACCTGTGGATATGCGCCGTGTGCTCATCGACAAGAAGCATCCGACCGATCTGCCGCCGGAGTCCGTCATCAACGGTATTCTGCGCAAAATGGGCAAATTCAGCCCGGCGGATGAGCTCAACTGCGGCCTGTGCGGCTACCGCACCTGCCGCGATAAGGCCATCGCCGTCTATGAGGGCCGCGCCGAGATCAGCATGTGCATGCCATACATGAAAGAGCGTGCCGAGACCTACTCCGAGAAGATCATCAACGTCTCGCCGGAGGGCATCGTAACCGTCGGCAAAAAGCTGAAGGTCAAGCAGATCAACAAGGCGGCCTGCAAGATCTTCGGCATCAAGGATCCGGCAGATATCATCGGTTACCCGGTCTCGCGCATCATGGATGAGTACGATTTTGTGAAGATGATCAGCCAGGAGGAGACGCAGGTCACGGATGAGGTGTTCCTCGCAGATTATAACGTCTACCTCGAGCGTATTTTCATCTGCGACCCGGAGCGGACGCTCTTCACCTGCATCATGCGCGATGTGACGAAAGCGCGCCAGCGCCGCAACAAGATCCAGAAAACGAAGATCCACGCGGCCGATCTGGCGGACGACATCATCGCCAATCAGCTGCGCATCGTCCACGAGATCGCGAGTCTGCTCGGCGAGACGGCGGCGGAAACCAAGGTGGCGGTGCACGATCTGAAGGAAGCCATCATGCTTGATGAGGACGGCGATGATGATGCGTAAACGAACGAATCGCTGCAGGAACACGGTCTGGGACATCAGCGTCATCAGCCGCAACAAAAACGGGGAGACGCTCTGCGGCGATCAGTGTGCGCTCGAATGGGACGACAATGACGCGACGGTCATCCTCTCCGACGGCCTCGGCAGCGGCGTCAAGGCCAACATCCTCTCCACGCTGACAACGACCATGCTTACGACCATGCTCAAGGGCAACGTGCCTATCGACGAGTGCGTCACAACCGTGGCAGAAACGCTGCCCATGTGCAGGGAGCGCAAGCTCGCCTATGCGACCTTTACGATCCTGCAGACGGCCGGCACCCGCGCGCGCCTGATCCAGTATGACAACCCGAACGCTGTGTTCGTGCACAACGGCGCGATCGGGAAATACAACTATTCCGTCAATTTCATTCAGGAAAAGGAGCTGCACGAAAGCTACCTGCATTTTGACGTAGGCGATATGCTTGTGCTCTTCAGCGACGGCGTGTCGGAGGCCGGGCGCGGCGTGACGACGGACGCCGGTTGGGCGCGGCAGGACATTGAGGATTTTATCCTGCGCAATTATTCACCCACCGTCTCCTCACAGCGCATGGCGGCCAGTATCCTCTCGACCGTTAAGACGCTGGACATGGATGCCATGCATGATGATACGACTGTTGTTGTCGCGCGCCTGCGTGAGCGTTGTCCGGTCAACGTCATGATCGGCCCGCCTGAGCGCAAGGACGACGATCTGAGCACCATGCGCCTGTTTTTCGGCAAGGATGGCAAGCACGTTGTCTGCGGCGGCACCACAGCCAACGCTGTCGCGGCATATCTGGGCGTAAAGGTGCACACGCTGCCAGGCAGCGGCACGGAGGAGGTTCCGCCGATGAGCGAGATCCACGGCGTGGATCTGACCACCGAGGGTGCCGTAACCGTCAATGTGACGATGGAGCGCATCAAGGACTACCTCGCGGATGGCATGTACACGCTCGAGCTCGCCCGCATGAAAGACGGCGCGTCCAGGCTTGCGCTCATGCTGCTCGAAGAGGCAACGGAGGTCAATGTCCTCTTTGGCAATGCGAGCAACCTCGCCCAGCAGGATACGGAGTTCAGCTTTGAGCGCAAGCTGCAATTGGTGCAGGAGCTGCGCGATATGCTGACCTTGGCCGGTAAAACAGTCAAAATGAGCATCTGCTGACAGATGCTGATATTCACGGAGTGACCCAAACGAATGAAGATCCGAACTTTTTTTGCAGTATTACTATGTAAGCTCGCACGCGGCTTGCTGCGGCTGCTGCGCCGCGGCGGCACGGCGTTTCCCGGCCGGGTGGCGCTGAAGGTGTATCCGCAGGTGCTCGGCGTGCTCTCGCAGGGCGTGCGCGTTATCCTCGTCACCGGCACGAACGGCAAAACGACCAGCTCCCGCATGATCGAGCAGGCGTTTGCCGATGCGGGGCTCAATTACTTCGCCAACCGCTCGGGTGCGAACCTCATTTCCGGCATCACGGCGGAATTTGCCATGCACAGCACCCTGACCGGAAAGCCAAAGTGCCAGTTTGCCGTCATCGAGTGCGACGAGGCGGCGTCCAAGACGGTGCTCAAGTATCTCAAACCGGAGGTCATCGTGGCCACGAACGTGTTCCGCGATCAGCTCGACCGCTACGGTGAGATCACGCACACGCTCAACAACATCCTCGAGGGCATCCGTCACACGCCGGAGAGCACGCTGTGCATCAATGCCGACTGTTCGCTCATCGCGTCCATCCCGGCGCAGGTGCCGAACCCGGTCGTGCGTTTTGGCGTGAACGTGCCGCTTGGCGGCGACGACCTGACGGAGATCTCCGACGCGCCGCACTGCATCCACTGCAAGACGGAGTACGTCTATGATTACCGCACGTATGGCCATCTCGGCGCGTTCCGCTGCCCGAAGTGCGGCTACCACCGCGAGGATCCGCAGGTCGCCGTCACGGCGGTGCAGAACCTTGGTGTGGACACGAGCGACGTTACCATGTCCATCAGCGGGCAGGAGTACGCCGTACACATCAACTTGCCGGCAGCGTATAACGTCTACAATGCCGTCGGCTCGGCGGCGGCGCTGCATGCCTTCGGCTTCACGCCGGAGGCGATCGTGCACGCGCTCGGCGCGTTCGGCTGCGGCTTTGGCCGCATGGAGAAGTTTGACCTGCGCGGCACGCCCGGGCGCATGATGCTCGTGAAAAATCCCGCCGGCTGCAACCAGACCATGCGCTATCTTGCGGGACTCGACGAGGATGCGACGTTTGTCGTCTGCCTCAACGACCGGGACGCCGACGGCACGGACATCTCGTGGATCTGGGACGCGGACTTCGAGCGGCTCGCCGCCATGGGCGAGCATCTGCGGCAGGTGCTCGTGTCCGGCACGCGCGCCGATGAGCTGCGCCTGCGTCTGAAATACGCGGGCGTGGACGAGGCGAAGATTCAGGTGTTTTACGACTATGACCCGCTGATCGACGCCATGTGCGCGTCGGAATACCCGGTGTTCATCATGCCGACGTATACGTCCATGCTGGACCTGCGCGGCCGGCTGCAAAAGCAGCTCGGCGGAAAGGAGTTCTGGGAATGAGCGAGAAGACCCTGCGCATCTGCCACCTGTACCCGGACCTTCTGAACCTCTACGGCGACCGGGGCAACATTCTCTGCATGCGCCGCCGTCTGGAGTGGCGCGGCATCGGCGCCGAGGTGACGGAGGTCACGGTCGGCCAGCAGGCGGATTTCACGCAGTTCGACCTGTTTTTCATCGGCGGCGGTCAGGACTTTGAGCAGGAGGTGCTTCTGTCCGACCTGAAAGCCGGAAAGGGCGACGAGATCAAGGCCGCCATTGCCGACGGCAAGACGTTTCTGACCATCTGCGGCGGCTACCAGATGCTTGGCAGCTACTACCGCACGTGGGATGGCAAGCAGTGCGATTTCATCGGCGCGATCGATTATTACACCGTCGGCTCCAAGGAGCGCATGATCGGCAATTTCCTCTTTGAATGTCTGCCGGAGTCCGGCGGCAGCACGGTCGTCGGCTTTGAAAACCACAGCGGCAAGACCTACCTCGGCAGCGGCGTGTCGCCGCTCGGCAAGGTGCTCGTCGGCGGCGGCAACAACGGTGAGGACGGTTTTGAGGGCGTGCGCTACCACAACGTGTTCGGCACGTACAGCCATGGCCCGGTCCTGCCGAAAAACCCTGCGTTTTGCGACCATCTGCTCACGACGGCGCTGCAGCAGCGTTATCCGGAGCTGGAACTCGCACCGCTGGACGATGCGGCCGAGCTTGCCGCGCACAACACCATGCGCGACCGGCTGCTGAAAAAATAATTGCATGGAAAATGGGCGCATCCGTCGGGATGCGCCCACTGTGCGTTTTCGGTTAAAAATCTTCGGGGATCGGAATGTCCGCGCGCGGCACCTTGTCCCAGGAAAAGTCCGCCGCCAGCTCTGCCGCCGTCACCGGCGCGTCCGTCGGCCGCAGGCCGGCGAGCTTCGCGAGCTTGCCGGTCAGCTGCTCGGGCGTGTATTTCTGCCGCAGGGCCTCCATGTTCAGGTCGCCTTCGCGCTTGGAGAGCTTGCGCCCATCCGGCGCGACGAGCAGCGGCGCGTGCGCGTACTCCGGCGCGCGGCCGCCGAGCGTTTCGATCAGCCAGATCTGCCGCGGCGTTGAGTCGAGCAGATCGCGCGCGCGCACGACGCGCGTGATGCCCATCTCCAGATCGTCCACACTCACGGCGAGTTGGTAGGCGAACACGCCGTCCGAGCGCCGGATGAGAAAATCATCGCGCCCGCGCCGCAGTTCCGTTTTCTGGGGGCCGTAGTGTCCGTCGATGAAGGAGATGTCTGCATCCGCCACTTCCAGCTTTTTTGCCGCGTGCCGGCCCATGCGCAGGCGCGCCTGCACTTCCTGCACCGACAGTGTCCGGCAGGGGCAGCCGGCCTCGCGCGGCTCGCCG
>ERZ809296.153-NODE-153-length-122168-cov-47.173896_pt1 | contig 122168 bp, 93 predicted proteins | sample MGYA00520511_ERZ809296 | MGnify/ENA primary metagenome ERZ809296 (study PRJEB31576, sample SAMEA3212662) | Homo sapiens | biome: human-gut; feature: human gut; material: fecal | place: Sweden | collected 2012 ...
CGGATTCAAAAACCGCTATCTGTCATGCATTATGGCTAAAGTATTTTTTTCTATTCTTGGAACTATGGCTGCTGCCGGCGTTGCGTTAGGCGGCACCACTCTTACTTATGATTCATTGTTGCAATCTTCGGAGGGATGGGAGTTGTCTGTAGGGAGAAGCGGCCGCAATACGATTCAAATAGCTAATGGAACAGCTTCCTGCCCTTCCTCTAACTGGGGACAGGCCGCTGCCGTCACCACGCTGAGTGAAGGTATCCTGCTGGCAAATGAACAGGATACATTTACATTTTCTTTTGATATTACCACTAATGGAACTACAAACGCTGCCGCCATGGTATCGTTTGTAGGTTCGGAAACGGCTGTCTGCCTGGGAACGAGCACCTATAACGGAACAATCGGTTATGGCACGTCAGACAATGTTTCCGCCAGGGCCTATTCTTTCCAAAGCGCATGGGATTCAAACGGCAGTTTTGTATCACCTTCGAGCTCTTTAACCACGATAAGTTCTAATGAGACCGTTACCGTTTCCGGAGGCATCTCCTGGAAAGATGGCCAGTTTGTGCTGGATTTGTCAGCAAATGGTGGAACGGGAAGTATAGAGTTGGGTGACAGCGTCTCCATTGATAAAGTGCTTCTCCAACTGGACGGTCCCAACAACTCTTCTACCGTGCCTGTTATTTCCAATCTGTCCATGTCTGCGTATCTGGTCCCGGAACCGGCGACGGCTTCCCTGAGTCTGCTGGGCTTGGCGGGACTGGCCATGCGGAGGCGTAGAAGGCAGGAAGCCTGATAGAGGCGGGAAGGGGAGCAAAAAAGCTGCCCATGCGCCTCTGAGTCATTATTGTTCAGAAAATTGTTTGAAGAAACCCGGAAGAAAATGATTCTTCCGGGTTTTCTTTTTCCTAATTATTCCTCGGAAAACTCTGAATGTGGTTTTAAGACTACTGGTCTTTTCCTACATCTTCCCTGTTCATGCTCCTATGGGTAATAGTTGACGGTTGAAAAAGAAAATTCCGACAGCTATAGTCGTCCCTAGGCAAATGCAATTCAAATGATTCGTTTTCTATCCTTTTTATTTTTCCTGTGCTTTTTTTCTGTGTGTTCTGCAAAAGAATTGAAGATTTTTTTGCTGACGGGCCAATCCAATTCCCTGGGAGCGGTGAAGGGCAGCCCTGCCGCTCCGGAATTGTTAAAAAAGTATGAGCCGAAGGAAACTCTGTACTGGCACGAAAATTTTGGGCAAAAGGAAGGCGTGTTTCCCGGCGCTTCCACATCCTGGGAACAGGTAAGGCCTGCTATGCCGCGTTATAACGGCAATTTATGCATGGGGCCGGAATACGGGTTTGCCTTTACTCTGGAGAAGAATGGATGGTTCAAGGATGCGGACATTGCGGTCGTGAAAGCTTCCCGGGACGGCGGCGACAATTCCCATTGGCGGAAAAACGGCCAGGCTTACAGGACGCTGGTGCAAGCCGTCAAGAATGCCTGTGCGGGTGTGGACAGGTCCAAGTATTCCAAAGTGGAGTTTGCCGGGCTTTTGTATTTGCAGGGGGAAAGCAATGCCGGAACTTCCATTCCGGAGAGCGCTTCCCGCTTTCTGGAGCTTCTGGGCAATCTGGCGGCAGATTTGAAACCGTACGGGGATACGTCCGCACTGGCTGCGCAAAAAGCCGTTGTTGGAGAGAACGCCAATTGGGCCGGAAAGAATGAGTCTGATCCGGAAACGGGCAACCTTACCGGCGGTCTGGATGGGCGCGATACGGAAGTTCAGGGAAAGACAACCCGGCAGGTGATGAAGGATCTGGCAGAATCCCGGCCTTCCCTGGGCTATGCTCCCACCCGCGATCTTCCCAAGCTGACTTCAGGGGATCAGATGGGAGTGCATTACAGCGGCCAGTCTCAGATCAGCATAGGAGCCCGTTTTGCTTATGAAGCCGCCCGGTTGGCCGGGAAGGATGCCGGCTCCGTACGCAGCGGCCGTTATGATCTTCCTCTGAGTTCTCCGGAAGCTTGGATGAACCGGAAAATGCCGGGGAAGAACGTGTGCGTGTGGAACGTGGCTTCTTCCGTAAAACCCAGCCTGGTGTCGGGAGTGGTGAAATTGTTTGGAATTCGTGTGGAAGATCCGGCCGTCAATACCGTTATTGTCCGGAGTAAGGGAGGCTCCGGAGACCGTTTGGTAATCGGGCCGGGAGGCATTCGTCTGGCGGAAGGGAAAAATTTGCAGTTGAGGACAAATGTACAGCTGGCGGGTCGGCAATCCTGGAGTATTCCGGGCGGTTCTGCCGTGGAGATTAAGCCCTTGCTGGTTCAGGAAAAAGCCATGCCTGTCCGTTTGTCCGGCCAGGCGGAGGTGCATGTAGCCCGAGCGGAAGACGGCGGAGAAGCGGCCCGCGTCGTATTGGAACAGGTGTTGCCCTCTGCCCTGAAATGTTCCTGGACGCTGTCCGGAAAGGTGGAAATGACTCTGAAGGGCATGGAAGGGAAGGCCGTGAATTTGGGCAAAATCCTCGTCAGGCAGGGCGCTGTACTGAATCTGAATGGCTCCAGACCTGTTGCGGACAGTGTCGTTAATCAGGGCGGCACGGTGAATCCGTAATCAATAGACCTGGTACGGTCCGGAATGCTTGCCGGATTTTTTTAGTGAAGGGAGGAGGTTAAAAAAATACGTTTTTTCCTCCCGGAAGGGCCATGGGCTTTTTTCTTATTCACAGGAGCGGAGCGGTCTGGAAACCGAACAGGGGCATGACCTGCGGCATTTTCACCCCGGTTTATTCACAGGAAGTTCTGCTTGGGAAGCATTGATCATCAAGTCTACTGTACTATATTTGGCGTACTTTTTACTTTATGGATGCGTTATGTAGTAGTATGGTCGCGCCATGAGATGCGTTCAGTGCGGTCATTTGGAAGATAAGGTCATCGACTCCCGTATGTCCAAAGACGGGACGACCATTCGCCGCCGCCGCGTGTGTTTGAGGTGCGATTACCGTTATACGACCTATGAGCAGATTGAACGCACGGAGTTGCGCGTAGTCAAAAGGGATAATCTGAGAGAAGCCCTGAATCGTGAAAAGATTTTACGCGGCCTGGTAAAGGCGTGTGAAAAAAGGCCCGTCAGCATGGATCGCCTGGACCGCGCCGTGGAAGAGATCATTTCCGAATTGCACCGCGACCATTTGCGCGAAGTCCCTTCCAGCGAGATTGGCAAGAAGGTGATTGAAAAATTGTATGCCATAGATCCCGTGGCTTATATCCGCTATGTGTCCGTGTACCGCCAGTTTTCCAATGTGGAGGAGTTTATCCAGGAGATTACGCAGATGCGCCACCAGACGCTTATTGATCCCCTGCAGCGCAAGCTTCCCATTCTTTAAATTTCCTGTTCCATGATCGGCTTCCGAAACAACAGACCGTTGCTCAAGCTTGGTGATTGCCTGATTACCGAGTACGGGGAACAATGGCTGGCGGATGCTTTGGAGCACGCTGCCCGGCGTGCCGGAACAACCCTTCCGTTCAAGGAAGACCTGCTGGCTTCCGTGCGTTATTATCTGGAGCATGAGTGCGATTTGTCCGTCATGAAGGTGTCCGAGCTGTATGCGCGTCTGCGCCGCATGCTCACAGAAGTGGGCCTGGAACACCTTGCAAGGGAGCTTAGGGAGGAGATGCCGCCCATGACGGTCTGCGTCGCGGAGATTGCCCGCAGCGTGCCGTTCTGGCTGTTTTTTGCCTGCGAGCTGAAAAAGCAAGTGGAGGAATTGCGGGGGCATGGCATTACCAGGTATTGCTTCACAGGCAGGAAGGAATGCGTGATGGCTCTCCGGGGAAGGAAGCGCTGGGACCGTTCCTGCCAGTCTCTGCTGGAAGACCTGGACTTCCTTCTTTCCCGCTATGAGGAGCAGGCGGCGGATTGTTAACGGAACTTATCCGTGCCGTATTGGAGTATTTAGCTGCGCAATTCAACAGGTTCCGCTTTCCCGGCTGACGGAGCCGGTTCGGAGTGCAGCGCGTTTCTGCTTTTCGTGAGCATGCGAGGCTATTTCACTTTACCGGGAACGGGCTTGCGGGGCCCGTTGATCCATGCTCGGGCATCCTGTTTTGCCGGAAGGCCCAATAAGAGTTAACAGGCCGTATTGTGCCGCCTGATTCCCGGAGATGAGCCGGATGAGGGAATGCAAGGGGCCTTCCCTCATTTTCCCCGAGGTTGTTATTTCTGGCTGTTTGCAGCAGGAGCAGCCTCACCCGTACCGGAAGGCCGTGAATAAGGCAGAGTGAGGTCTTGCTCCCTGACCGCACGGGGGAACGGCCGCTGTTACAGGTGTTTGGGCGCAGGGCCGTTGATGATTTTGCGGGCCCGGTTCAGGGCGGCGTCAATATTCTCGCAGATATTGTAGCGTTTCAGCTCCCGGTAAAAGGGCGCGTGGCGGATGACGTCCAGAGGCTGGGGCTGCACGCCGCAAACCAGCAGAGTGGAACCGTGTTCCCGGCACTGGTGGCAGAAGTCGGAAAGGACGTTCAGGCCGGTGGCGTCCAGCGCGGGAACCAGGCGCATGCGCAGGATAACCACCTTGGTATCATGTTCCAGCGTTTCCAGAACCTGGTCCTTGAATTGCTCCACGGCACCGAAGAAGAAGGGACCTTTCACGTCGAAAACTTCCACGCCTTCCGGGATGTCCAGCTTGGCGGCAGAGCGGTTTCCATCATCTTCCTCATCATTTTCCAGCAGTTCGTTTTTGATGGCGGAAACATCGCTGATTTGGGCCATGCGGCCCATGAAGAGCAGGGCGGCCAGCACCACGCCTACTTCCACGGCTACAACGAGGTCCACAAACACGGTCAGCAGGAAGGTGATTACCAGCACCGCCGCATCCTGCCTGGGCCCTTTCAGCAGACGGCTGAACGTGTGTATTTCACTCATGTTGTAGCACACTACCGTCAGAATGCCCGCCAGGACAGCCAGGGGAATCTGCTGGGCATAGTGGGCAAAGGCCATCAGAATGGCCAGCAGGGTCAGGGCGTGAATCATGCCGGAAACCGGGCTTTTAGCTCCAGCCTTGATGTTAGTGGCGGTGCGGGCAATGGCTCCGGTGGCCGGAATGCCGCCAAACAGGGCGGAGCCGATGTTGCCGATGCCTTGTGCAATCAGCTCCATGTTGGGCTTGTGGCGCCCTCCGGTCATGCCGTCTGCCACGGAGGCACTTAACAGGGATTCGATCGCCGCCAGCAGCGCGATGGTGAAAGCAGGGGCCGTCAGCGCCCCCAGGGTGCTCCAGTCAATGCTGGGCAGGGAGGGCAGGGGGAGCGTATTCGGGAGGCTGCCGAAGGCTTGCCCGATGGTTGTCACAGGCAACGAAAACGCCACGGAAACGGCCGTCATGCCCAGCATGCCCACCAGCATGGCCGGTATTCTGGGCCAGAAGCGGCGGCTCAGCAGGGTAATGATTACGGTGCCGGCGGCCAGCCCCAGCGCCGCCCAGTTGATGGTGTGGAAGTAATGGAAGTAACACGCCCATTTTTCAATGAACTCTCCGGGAATTTTTTCCGTGATGGTGAGGCCGAAGATGTCTTTAATTTGCGTGGAAAAGATTACCACGGCGATGCCGGAGGTGAACCCTGTGGTGACAGGGAATGGAATAAAGCGGATGAGCGCCCCCATGCGGCAGAACCCAAAGATGATGAGGAAGAGGCCCGCCATCAATGTGCAGACCAGCAGACCGGATGCGTGGTATTGCTCCAGGACGCCCATGATAATGATCACGAAGGCTCCGGTGGGGCCGCCTATTTGATATTTGCTTCCGCTGAACAGGGAAATGAGGAACCCGGCCACAATGGCGGTGATGAGGCCCTGGGTTGGGGAGAGTCCGCATGCGATGGCAAAGGCCATGGCCAGCGGAATGGCTACTACACCGACGGTCAGTCCCGCAAAAAGGTCCGCCAGAAAGGTTTGTTTGGTATAAGTTTTGAGAGAGGAGAGAAGAGCAGGTTTGAACATGGCTGCCGGGATGGTTGGCCGGCTGCGGTTGTGGCCGCCGCCGGCGGGGTTGAAGCGTCCCCTTCCTGCACCCGGAGGCGCCCCGCGGAGACGGACGGCAGGCTCTCTTCGTTCCCGTCCGCCTCCGCAGGCGGCGTTACTTGGAAAGGATGCCTTCCCAGTAGGCGATGCGGCGGCGGGTGTTGTCGGAATTGGGAGCCCCCGGGTTGGTACGCTGGGCGAAGGCTTTTGTCAATTCAAATACGTCGCGCGCGTCTGTTCCATATGCATTTGAAATGGAGGCGAATTGTTCATCGCTCAGCTTGTTGAGCGGCGTACCCGTGGAGATGCTCATGGCGACTGCCTTCCCGACCAGCTCATGGGCCTTCCGGAAGGGGACCCCGCGGCGCACCAGATAATCCGCCAAGTCCGTGGCCAGCAGCATGGGATCGGACGCCGCTTCCCTGGCCCTGGCCGTGTTCACCGTCATGGCGGCTATCATTTCCGCATTGACGTCCAAGGCCAGTTTAACCGTATCAATGGAATCGAACAGGGGTTCCTTGTCTTCCTGGAGGTCGCGGTTGTAAGTCAGGGGAAGCCCTTTGACGGCCACCATGACGGCGGTGAGGTTACCGTACAGCCGCCCCGTTTTTCCGCGGGTGAGTTCCGCGACATCCGGATTTTTTTTCTGGGGCATCAGGGATGAACCTGTCGTATGGGCGTCGGACAAGGAAGCGAAGCCAAATTCCGCCGTGCACCACAGGATGACGTCCTCGCTCATGCGGGAGAGATGGGCTCCGACTACGGCCAGGTCAAAAAGTATTTCCATGATGTAATCCCGGTCGGCAATTGCATCCATGGAGTTTTCTGTAACTGCGTCAAAACCCAGTTCCACGGCAATTCCGTGGCGGTCCAGGCAGATGGTGGAACCGGCGATGGCTCCGGAACCGAGCGGGGAGACGTTCAGGCGCCTGCGGCAGTCCTTGAGGCGGTCCGCATCCCGGTCCAGCATTTCCACGTAAGCCAGCAGGTGATGGCCCATGGTGACGGGCTGGGCGCGCTGCAGGTGAGTATAGCCCGGCATCATGGCATCTGCGTATTCCTTCGCCTTCATGACCAGCGCGCGCTGCAGATGGCGCACTTTTCCCAAAATTTCATCGATTTCCGCCCGGCAGTAAAGCCGCGTGTCCGTAGCTACCTGGTCATTGCGGGAGCGTGCGGTATGCAGCTTGGCGCCCGGAGCGCCGATGCGCCGGGTGAGTTCGCTTTCAATGTTCATGTGCACGTCCTCCAGTTCCCGGCTCCACGAGAAGTTGCCTGCTTCAATGTCTTTCAGGATGTCTTTCAGGCCGGATTCAATGGCGTTGAATTCTTCCTGCGAAAGCAGGCCAGCCTTGAGCTGGGCCCGCGCATGGGCGATGGATCCGGCAATGTCCTGGCGGAAAAGCCTCCAGTCGTAGGAGACGGATTCGCCGTAGCGTTGAACCAGATCAGCGGTGGGTTTAGAAAATCTGCCTTTCCACATGACCCACATGTTGTGCCCCAGGAGCTTCCGTTTTGAAAGCCTGAAATGGGTAATGGAGGCAGATTCCGCGGAACTGGGAAAAATCCGCATGCCTGGAAAACCGGAGTGGAGCCGGAAAAGAGAGAAACGGAGCATGGCTGTCTTTTCCCTGTGGCGGATGGGGGCGGATATGTTATTACGATGCCGTGCGTATGGATGACGAAATGCCTCTGAAACGGGAAGATTTGCGGAAACGCGCGGAGGAAAAGGCGGCGAAACTGGCTGCGGAGGGGATGGAACTGCGCCCCGTAACGGTTTCCGGGCGTACCCTGGCGAAAAGGTTCTGGGGGAAGGAATGGATGAAGAGTCTGTCCGCGTGCGAGGTGTACGGGATGCGGCTGGCCCCCGGCCGGACCTACCTGCGCTATGGCTGTGTTCTGGACCTTAAAACGGTTCCCGGCCGCATCGATGCTCTGGTGATGGGTGAACATTTGTATGAGGTTTGCATCCAGGCCTCCCCCCCGGATGAAGAGGTGCTTGCCCGGCTGCGCGCACGATGCGCCGGGCAGATTGGTTCCTGGATTGATCTGCTGAAAGGGAATTTGTCTCCCGAGCTGCTGGAAATCCTGTGCGCTCCGGAAGGCGGCCTGTTTCCCGCGCCGGAAGAGTGGCGTTTTTCCTGTTCCTGTCCGGATTGGGCGGATTTGTGCAAGCATGCGGCCGCAGTCCTGTACGCTTTCGGCGTGATGCTGGATAAGCAGCCGGAGTTGTTGTTCACCCTGCGCGGAATGGATTCCTCCGTTTTGATTCCGAAAGCTCCGGAACCCGTTCCCGGAGGAGAAGACGCACTGGATGTGGATGCCGGTTCCCTTTCGGATATATTCGGCATCAGCCTGGATTGATTATTGTTGCCGTGATTGTGGTTTTATTCCGGTTTTGAATAGCCAGGAGGGAAGGGGATGGCCGTCCTTTTTCATGAACTGGCGGCGGATGAGGGTGCCCGGGCAGTCAGGCGTGCCGCCGGCCGTTTGCCAATGTTTCCGCATGATGCTCGCCCGGGTGGAGAATGTTTCCGCTTTTTCCATGATGCATTGCAGGTTCGGGAGGGCGGAAAAAACGAGATAAAGAATCAGGAGGGCCCGGTATTTCACGTCTCCCCGGCGGAGGGCCCGGAGAAAGAGCAGGGAAAGGAAGGGATAGAGGACGGCCGGAGCTTTAAAGAGAAGTTCATTGTTCATGATGCCCGTGCGGAAAAAGAGGCTGCCTGCCATCATGCCCAGCGTGATGTAGTACAACGGGTTTTTCCGGCATTTTGGGAAGAGGAGCGCCCCCGGCAGCAGTATCCCCAGGGCCAGGGCCAGCAGGAAGCTGGCGTATTTGACGGAATCGGGATGGAGCAGAAGCCGCTGTTGCCCGTAATGGTAAATTTCCGCATATTTTGCATCAAACAGGCAGGAGAATTGCCCTCCTCCGTCCAAATGGGAATAAAAGACGGCCATGACGGCCGTGCACAGGGCCGCGAGCCAGAAAACCGGCTGGCCCAGAAGGGAACGGAGACGGGAAAGCGGTTTCCGTGCCGCCGGGAGGCGGAACAGGGTTTCATACGCCATATACGGAAGGAGCAGAAGGGCGCCCAGCGGGGAGGACGGCAGCAGAAGAGTTCCCGCGAGATAATACCCGGAGGGAGGCAGGGAGCGCGTCAGGACGAATACGGCGCACAATAGCGCCGGAACGGCGTGATTGAATGTGTTGAAGAGTTGGACGGGCATGCCGATGAACAGGACCATCTGGGCATGGTATTCCGCAAACAGGGAGGAGAGGGGAATTCCCAGGCAGTCCGGCACCGCTGCCGGAGAGCCGAGGCAGAGGAGTATCAGTGCCCAGCGGGCCGTCTTCCGGATTCCCCAGCGGACGGTTGCCGCCAGCAGCGCCAGTTCCAGCCCAAGAAAGGTCCACAGGGCCAGTAGCCAGGGAGCCCATGATGCCGGGCAGAAAGAAGCCGCCAGAGCCGGAGGCAGCCAATGGCCCAGGTAGTAGATGAAATGATGTCCGTCCTCCGTGACGAGGGGCCAGGAATTTGCTGCAAGGCGTTCATAAACGGCATTGCGGATGATAAAATCCGCATGTTGCTGGCAGTGGCCCGTGAATCCGCACAACAGCACCAGCATCAGGCAGAAGAAGGAGAGGAGACCCAGCGCGGCCAATCTGCGCCCGCTTAACGGAAGCCTTTGTGCCGGAAGATGCCGGGCGCAGACGTACAGCCCGCATGCCAGTGCGGCGCAAAGCGGCGCGGAAAAGGCCGGATGCACCCATCCCTGCAGAAAAAGGAGGAGGGGCAACGCCAGATACAACAGTCCCGCGCATAGCGGAAGGCGTGCGGACAGGAAGAAGCGGGCAGACATGGCGCGGAACGGGAAACTTATCGGCAGGGGAGGACTCCGAAGGGTCAGCATGGCATATTTTGTTCCAAAGAAAAGGATGCAGTTTCCTCCGGAGAATGAAAAAGCCCCGCACCGCCTAGCGGCGGCCGGGGGTTGGCGTTGCTTGATACCAGTTCCAGCAAAAAGGTCAGAACAGGCCGAATCCGTTGCCGTAGCGGGCGGATTCTCCCAGTTCTTCTTCAATCCGGAGAAGGCGGTTATATTTGGCCATACGGTCGGAACGGCTCAAAGAGCCGGTTTTGATTTGTCCGGCGTTGGTTCCTACGGCAATGTCCGCGATGGTGGCGTCCTCCGTTTCTCCGGAACGGTGGGAAATAACGGCGGTATAGCGGTTGCCCATGGCCAGCTCCACGGCGTCCAGCGTTTCCGTCAGCGAGCCGATTTGATTGACCTTCACCAGGATGGAGTTCCCCACGCCCAGATGGATGCCTTTTCTGAGGAATTCCACGTTGGTGACAAAGAGGTCATCTCCGACAAGCTGAGTGCTTTTGCCAAGTTTTTCCGTCAGGGTTTTCCATCCGTCCCAGTCGTTTTCCGCACAGCCGTCTTCAATGGAGACGATGGGATATTTTTTCTTCAGTTCCACATAGTAGTCCGTCAGCTCTGCGGCGGTTCTGCGGCTGCCGTCGGATTTCTTGAAAATATACAGCCCGGATTCCGGTTCATAAAATTCGGAGGAAGCCACGTCCAGAGCAATGGAAATGTCCTCCCCGAACCGGTAACCGGCCTTGTCCACCGCCTGGGCGATGCAATCCAGGGCGTCTTCCGCAGAGTTCAGCCTAGGGGCGAAGCCACCTTCGTCGCCCACGGCGGTGGAAAGGCCGCGGTCATGAAGAACGGATTTCAGCGCATGGAAAACTTCCGCGCCATAACGCAGGGCTTCCCGGAAGGTGGGAGCGCCGGACGGGACGATCATGAATTCCTGGAAATCAATAGGCGCGTCGGAGTGGGCGCCTCCGTTGATGATGTTCATCATCGGAACGGGAAGGATCTTGGCGTTCGGGCCGCCCAGGTAGCGGTACAGGGGCTGGTGCAGCTGGGCCGCCGCCGCCTTGGCAAGCGCCAGGGAAACACCCAGAATGGCGTTGGCTCCCAGTTTGGCCTTGTTGAATGTGCCGTCCAGGGAATTCATGAGGGCATCCGCCGTGGTTTGTTCCGTGGCTTCCAGACCGATCAGGGCCGGAGCAATGACGTTACGGATGTTGTCTACGGCCTTGGTGACTCCCTTGCCCTGGTAGCGGGTTGTGTCGCCGTCCCTGAGTTCCCAGGCTTCATGTTCCCCGGTGGAAGCTCCGCTGGGGACGCCCGCCGTGCCTACGGCGCCTCCTTCCAGATAAACGTCCGCCTCAATGGTGGGGTTGCCGCGTGAATCCAGAATTTCACGCCCTGTTATTTTCGCGATGCGCATTTCTTTCATAAAAATCGGATGGTTTTTTCCTTGGAAACCAGATATTGGAATTAGTTTAAACTAATTTACAAGGTTTGTGTATCCCGTATCCGGAGCGGATGCAAGCTTTTTCTCCGGGAGAAAGACCGGAGTTCAATCAGTACGGAAACCCCTTGGCGGCGGTTCAGTTGCGGTAATGTTCCTTCAGCCACGTTATTTCTTCGCCGTGCCCGGCATCGTCTCTGGGCGTTTCCAGGAAAAAGGGCAATTCCCGCAGAACGGGATGGTTGATGATGTTGATGAAGGCCTGTTCTCCCAGGGAACCCTTGCCGATGGTTTCATGGCGGTCCTTGAAGGAGGAGAAGGGCGTCATGCTGTCATTCAGGTGGATGGCGCGCAGGCATTCCAGGCCCAGCACGGCATCAAAATGTTCCAGTACGGAATCCAGCCTGTTGACGATATCATATCCGGCGGAATAGACATGGCAGGTATCCAGGCATACGCCAAGTTTGTCCTTCAGGTCCACCCGCTCCATGATGGCGGCCAGTTCTTCAAAGGTCCGGCCGACTTCGCTTCCCTTGCCGGACATGGTTTCCAGCAAAACAATGGTTTTTTGTTCCGGTGAAAGCACGCCGTTTAACTGGTTCGCCACCAGTTCAATGCCTTTTTCCGCTCCCTGCCCTACGTGGCAGCCGGGATGGAAGTTATAAAGATTTCCCGGCAGATGTTCCATGAGTTCCAGATCCTCTTTCAGCACCTGGGCCGCAAAACGGGCGACGCCGGGGTCTGCGGAACAGGGGTTCAGCGTGTAGGGAGCGTGTGCCAGCAGCGTGCCGAACCCGTTGTTCCGCGCTAATTCCAGAAAACGGGCAATATCCTGTTCGTCAATAGTTTTGGCTTTGCTCCCACGCGGATTGCGGGTGAAGAACTGAAAAGTATTGGCGCCGATGGAGAGGGCAACCCGGCCCATGGCTTCATAGCCTTTTGCGGAGGAGAGGTGGCATCCGATGTATGGCATGGCGGTAAGTTCGGAATGGAAAGGAAGTTTATCAATGCCGCGGAGAGGAAGAGAGACTAAAAGGCCTGCATGACTTGATCGGAAAGAATAAGACCGTCAGAAACGTACGATGAGTTAAAACGATAGTGATTGTTGGTAATGAATTTAAACCAGTTGATTACGGCGGCTGTATTGGGAGGAGCTCTGTGCGCGACCTGTTTTGCAGAGGCCAGGCCAGAGGATGTTTTAACGCCGTTGACGCCTGTTCCTTCCGCGGCGCAGCTTGAATGGCATGACATGGAGATGTACGCCTTTATCCATTTTACAATTAATACTTTTACTGGAAAAGAGTGGGGCTATGGAGACGAAAAGCCGGAGCTGTTTCATCCTTCCGATTTCAATGCGGACGACCTTGTCAGGACGCTGGCGGACGCCGGGTTCAAAGGGGTGGTGCTGACCTGCAAGCACCATGACGGTTTCTGCCTGTGGCCTACAAAAACCACCCGGCATAGCGTGGCGGCCTCCCCGTGGAAGCAGGGGAAGGGGGATGTGGTGAAGGAGGTGTCCCGCGCGTGCGGAGAGTATGGCGTCAGGTTCGGTGTTTATCTGTCTCCGTGGGACCGCAATGCCGCCTCTTACGGCACGCCGGATTATATCCGGATGTACCGTCGGCAGTTGAAAGAGCTGGCGGCGGGATACGGTCCCATTTTCCTGGCTTGGTTTGACGGAGCGAACGGAGGGGACGGGTATTACGGAGGAGCGCGGGAAAAACGTTCTATCGACCATAGCACGTATTACGACTGGAAGACAACTTGGGGAGAGTTGAAGAAACGGCAGCCCGGAGCCGTCATCTTTTCCGACGTAGGGCCGGATGCCCGCTGGGTAGGCAATGAAAGCGGCTATGCGGGTTATCCCTGCTGGGCCACATACACCCCTGTTCCGCTGCAAGCCGGGACGGAACCCGCGCCCGGCGCCGTGCGCTACCGGCTGGGCACGGAAGGCACCATGGACGGCAAGTACTGGATTCCCGCGGAGGTGGATGTTTCCATCCGCCCGGGCTGGTTCTGGCATGAGCATGAAAATTCCCGCGTCCGGACGCCGGAAAATCTGTTGAAGTTGTATTTTGACAGCGTAGGCAGAGGGGCCAACCTGAATTTGAACGTGCCGCCGGACCGCCGCGGCCGCATTCATGAAGAGGATAAAAAGTCTCTGGCGGGCTTCCGTGTGTTGCTGTATGAGTTGTATTCCCGCAACTTCGCCTCCGGGGCACAGGTTGAGTCCTCCTCTTCCCGGAAAGGGCACGGTGCGGAACAGGTTCTGGACCGGAAACGGACGACGTACTGGGTGGCCGCTCCGGAAGATAAGCATCCCTGCGTGGTATTGAAATTGCCGAAGCCCGCGGCGTTTGACGTCATCCGGCTGGCAGAGCCCATCCAACTGGGGCAGAGAGTGCGCAAATTCCGTGTGGAGGTGCGTGAGAACGGCCAGTGGAGCAGGTGGACGGAGGGAGTCAGCATAGGGGCCAGAGTTCTTCTGAAAGGAAGGCCCGTGACGGCGGATGGAGTGCGCGTGGTGCTGGAACAATCCAGGGCCGTTCCGGCCCTGTGCGAGGTTTCTTTGTGGAAGTATCCCGTCATCCTGAATGCTCCGGCGGTGAGTTATGACCGCAATGGACGGGTGACCCTGGCTTCCGCGGAGAACGTGGTGATTAGGTACACCACGGATGGAACGGAGCCTGGTCCGCAGTCCGCCGTGTACAGGAATCCTTTCCTTCTCCCTGCCGGGGGGACGGTAAAAGCGGCGGCCGAATATCGCGGCAGAAAATCTTCCGTGACCACTCAGCTCATTCCTGTTCCCACGCGGGACTGGAAAGTGGTGTCCGGGGAAAGAAGCGCCGCCGCTCCGGAACTGGCCATTGACGGAGATTCTTCCACCCTCTGGCATACGCATGCCGCCCAGGGAGAGCTGGCTCCCCCGCAGGCGCTGGAGATTGACATGGGGCGTCCGGTTAACGTTGCCTCCGTTATTTACACGCCGCGCAGGGATTCGGCAACGGGAACGATTGACCGTTATGCCGTCTATTTGAGCGCGGATGGAAACACATGGGGCGCTCCCGCTGCGGAGGGGGAGTTCTCTAATATCCGCGCCAATCCCGTTCCGCAGCGGATTGACCTGAAAGCGCCTGTCAAAGCGCGTTATCTGCGTTTTGTAGGCAAGCGGGTGGTGGAAGGCAGCCATGTTGCCGTTGCCGAGCTGGGAGTATTGGAAAAATAAACGGTTTCCTTTTTTTATTATCGTAATCCTCCGGCGTTTTCTTGACGGATGGAGGGAAGAGGGGCAAGATGGCACGCATGGAACAAGTCAGCCTCATGGAGTTGGGCAAGCTGGCCGCGGAAGGCCAGGTTGAAGCGGAAGTTTTTGCCCAGATCGCCCAGTGCGCGCAGAAGATGACCAAGGGCAACAAACCGTATCTGGATGTGTCTTTTGCCGATGCGGAAGGGACCATGGGATTGAAGGTGTGGGAGGATAAACCCTGGTTCCGGACGCTTGCTTCCCTGCCCCTCCGCAGTTTCGTGAGCCTGCGCGGCCAATGGGCCAAGGGAGGGTTCGGCATGGAGGTTTCCGACCTGGACGTGCGGTTGCTGGACGAACAGGAAAAGGAAAGCTTTCTGGCCGGTTCCGGAACCTTGAAGAAAAAGCAGGAAGCTGATCTGAAGGAAATTTGCGTGCTCATCAAGGGCATGAATGATCCGCGCATACGCGCCCTGTGCATTGAATTCATTGAGCAGTTCGGGGAACGCCTCCAGCGCGCCGCCGCCGCCCGCACCTACCATCACGCCCGCCGCGGCGGACTGGTGGAACACGTGGCGGGGATGATGCGCACGGCCTCTGCCGTCTGCCAGGCGAATCCGGGGCTGAACCGTGACCTTTTGCTGGCCGGGTGCCTGTTCCACGACTGCGGGAAGTTGTGGGAAAACTGCTACCCGAAGGAGGATTTTACGATGCCCTATTCGGAGGCCGGAGAACTGCTGGGCCATATTCCGCTGGGCATTGAACTGGTCAACAATTTGTGGAAGCGCATCATGTCCCTTCCGGAGGCGGATTCCTGGAAAACGCTGGACCCTCCTTCACCGGACGTGCGCATGCACCTGCTGCACCTGATTGCGTCCCATCACGGGGAACTTGCCTTCGGCTCCCCCGTGTTTCCCAAGACGCCGGAGGCGGTGGCCCTGCATTACATCGACAATCTGGACGCCAAGCTGGAAATGTTCCGCGGAGCTTATGAGACGGGCGAGGCCCTGGCTCCCAGAGTGTTCCAGCGCAAGGCCCCTCTGCCTGCCAACGTTGTTCTTCCGCTGCCTTCCGTCCTCCCGCTGGAGCCGGACGGCGAAGACGCTCTGCCGTAAGGTTCCCCCTGCATGGAAGAGGTTCGGCGTGTTCTTCGTCCGTGGCCGGAACGGATGACGGCATCTGCTCCCTTGCTGATTCCGGCTTTGTCCCTGCTGTGCGCTTGCGCGGCCATGGATGTTTCCCTTTGGTTCTGGCTTCCATGTTTCTGCCTGGCGGCGTTGCCGTGTTTTTTACATGCGCCCTCCATGGGGTTGCTTGCCGCTGCCCTGGCGATGTGGGCTGCCATTTATCTTTTCGCATATGAACGGGAATACGCAGGCGTTCCCGTGGAAGCGGGGAGAGCCATGGTGATGGAAGGCTCCATTGAGGCTGTTTCCGGAAAATCCGTATTGTTTCGTCCGGATGGTTCCCAGTGGCTGTACGCGGTTTCCTCCCGTGACGGGGCCTGCCCTCTGGAGGCGGGGGAACGCTACCGGATTAAAGGAGAGGCGTATCCGCTTCAGGCGCCGTGTGGTCCCGGCATCTTTGACCGGGAGCGGTGGGGTTACCTGCACGGCATCATCGCCGGAATCCGGCTGGATGAGTACTGCCGGAACGGGCCGGGAGACTGGCGCAGCCGTTTCCGGGCTTTTTCCCTGCGGCTCCGGGAAAGGGCCGCCTCCCTGCTCAGGGAGGGCGCCCCTCCGGATGATGAGGCCCGGCAGGTGATGGTTTCCGCCGTGCTTGGGGACAAGACGGACGCGAGGCCGGAAACGATGGCGAAGTTTCTGGAAAGCGGCTGCATGCATGTATTCGCCGTCAGCGGCATGCATGTGGGCGTGGCCGCCATGCTGGTTCTGGGTATGCTGAGGCTCCTGCATGTGCGTCCCCGTGCGGCCCGGCTGTCCTGCATCCTGTTGCTGGCGGCGTACGTGTTCGTGACCGGGATGTCCGCTTCCGCCCTGCGGGCGTTCATCATGGCGTCAGTCTGGCTTCTGGCGTTCGTGCTGCGCAGAAAGGGGCATCCGGCCAATATTCTGGCGCTCGCTTTCATCCTTCTCTGCTTGATGAATCCGCTCCAGGTTTTCCAGCCGGGGTTCCAGCTTTCTTTCTGCGTTTTTGCCGCCATTGCCTGCCTGGCGGGATGGCTCAGCCGGGAAAAGCCCCTGTGGTCGCCGGACCCGTTCATTCCTCCCCGGATTTACCATGCGCGGGAAAGATTCCTGGTGCGGCTGGAAAAAGCAGGCCGCGGCGCGCTGATTGTCTCCGTGGGGGCGTGGCTGGCCTCCATTCCCCTGACGGCATGGCACTTCGGAACCTGGAACCTGTATGCTCCCTTGACCAATTTGTGCCTGAGCGTGCTTGTCTTTCCCCTGATGGGCGTTTCCCTGTCCGGGCTGGTGTTCGCGTGGTGCCCGTGGATGCTGCATGTTTGCAATACGGCTGCTTCCTGGTTGGCGTCCGCCATGTTGGCCGTAGCCGGGGGAGTGGCTTCCCTGCCGTACAGTTATCTTTCTTCCGCACCGCCTTCCGGGGAAAATGAAGCGGTGATCGTTCCCCTGCAGAAGGACGCCTGGTCCGCACTCATTTCCAATCCCGCATTGGTTGTGGGAAGCGGAGCGGAAGATGCGGTGCGGTACACCCTCCTTCCCGTGCTGAAGGCGCGCAGTATCCGGCCCTGCGGCATGCTGTGCTGCGGGAACGGCAAGGCGGAACGGGCCGGGGAGAAAGAACTGGAGAAGGAATATCCCGGAATCCGGAACTGGGGCGCGGAGTCCGGGGAATGTCCCGTCCGGCAATGGAGGTTACGGCCGGGCAATGAACTTGTGCTGGAAGATTTTCCTGTACCGTTGCGCACGGGAATCCGTCAGGACCGGAGCCGGGTGTTGTCATGGGAATGCCGCGGGAGGCGGTTCCTGATGATAGGGAATGCCGGGTTTTCCTCCCTGGCGCGCGCGGAAAAAACACCGCGGGCGGATGTATTGCTCATCGGGCATCATCCGCGCGACCCGGTGGACAGCGCTGCGTGGATCAGGGCTACAGGCGCCCGCGCAGTCATTTTCGCGACGGAGCATGAATGCCCCGTGCCGGAGGGAACAGCCGTGTACCGTCTCTGGGAAACCGGAACCCTCTATCTGCGGATGGAGGAAAAGGGCGTGCGAATCATCCCCTGGAGGGGCATGGAACGCCGTACAGGGTGAATCCCGTGCTTTCCTCAATGCGGATGGGAAGGATCTCTCCCGCCAGGTCAGGGGCGGCATCCACCATGACGGGCTTGTTCTGGGAGGTTCGGCCGGAGAGGCGCGCCGCATTCGTTTTGGACGGCCCTTCCAGAAGAACTTCCTGCACGGTGCCTACCAGATCCCGGTTTTTCCGGATGGCTATTTCATTGACTACGGCCAGAAGGTCCTGGTTGCGCGCTTCCTTCACTTCCTCCGGAATCTGATTCTCCATAACAGCGGCGGGCGTGCCGCGGCGCGGGGAATAGCGGAAAATGAACGCGTTGTCAAACTGAACCTGTTCCACGGCCTGCCTGGTCAGCAGGTAATCCTCCTCCGTTTCTCCCGGGAAGCCCACGATGATATCCGTGGTGATGGATAAATCCGGGCGTGCCTGCTTCATCCGGGAGCAAAGGTCCAGATAGGTTTCATTCCTGTACGGCCTGCGCATCATTTTCAGGATGCGGTCGCTGCCGCTCTGCATCGGGAAATGAATATGGCTGCACAACTTGGGAAGATAGGTGAACGCCTGCACCAGATCCTGGCGGAAACCGATGGGATGCGGGGAGACGAAGCGGATGCGCCGGAGGCCTTCCACTTCATGCACGGCTTCCAGCAGCTGGACGAAGCCGCCCTTGCCGTCTGCCGTTTCCATCTGCCTGCCGTACCGGTTGACAATCTGGCCCAGCAGCGTGATTTCCTTCACGCCGGAGTCCGCCAGCATCTTTACTTCATCCACCACGTCCCGGATGGGGCGGCTGCGTTCTGCGCCGCGGGTGTAGGGGACGATGCAGTAGGCGCACTTCATTTCGCACCCCTGCATGATGGAGACATACGCCGTGGAGCGCGCTCCGGGATTCAGGTGGTCCCGGATGCGGTTCTGGGAGTCCGCCTCTTCCGCCACATCGCACACATGCGTGCCGGAAAAGGCGGTTTGCAACTCGTCCATGCGGCGTTCCTGGCGCGCGCGCAGAATGCCATCCACGTGTTCAAACACGCGGTGGTATTTCTGGGTGCCGACCACGAGGTCCAGGCGCGGCAGTTCCTTGAACAGCTCCTCTTTTTTACTTTGGGCCATGCAGCCCATCATGCCGTACACTACATGCGGACGGTGCCGCTGCTGCTTGGCCAGAAGCCCCATTTTCCCCAGCGCCTTTTGTTCCGCCTGCTCCCGGATGGAGCAGGAATTGAACAGGATGACGTCCGCCTCATCCTCGCAGTCCGTCATGGTGTAGCCCTTCTGCACGAACATGCGGGCCACCTGCTCGGAGTCCCGTTCGTTCATCTGGCAGCCGTAAGTTTTGATGTAAAGCTTGGGCATGGAAAAAATCAGGTATTTTTTTTCAGGGTGACCACGCATTCCAGATGCTTGGTCTGGGGGAACAGGTCAAAGGGCTGGACGGCGGTGGCGGAATACCCGGCCTTGTCGAATTCCGCCAAATCCCGTATCTGGGTGGCTGGGTTGCAGGAAACATAAACGACCTTTCCGGGGCCGAAGGCGAACAACTGGGTCAGGAATTCCATGCTGCACCCTTTCCGGGGCGGGTCGATCACCACGGCGGTTTTTTCCGCGGGGAAATCCACCCGGGCGAAAATGGCCCCGGCGTCCGCCGCCAGGAATTCCGCGTGTTCGATTCCGTTGCTGCGCGCGTTGCTGCGCGCCCAGTCCGCGGAAGTCTCACTGACTTCCACGCCCAGCACTTTTTTAAATTTCTTCGCCAGGCTCAGGGCGAACAGGCCGGAACCGCAGTAAGCGTCCACCAGGAATTCCTCCCCGTCCATACTCGCCTGTTGGGCCACGTAATCCGTAAAAAGCGGAAGAATGAAAGGATTATTCTGAAAAAAGTCCCCCGCCAGAAAATGGAACTCCAAATCGCCCACCCGTTCGCACGCCACGGCGTTGTTATTGGTGATGACGGTTCCTTCCGAAGCCCGGAGCAGAATGGTGGCTCCCCGCTTGAACCGGGCCGCGGCCTGGTAAACGCTTTTGCGGGCCAGGGGCAGGGCTTCATTGATGCACTCCATGGCAATCGGGCATTGCGGCACGTCCACCACATCCCTTCTGGAGCCTGCTTTCAGAAAACCGATGGCCGGCTTGCCTCCTTCCTTCGGCTTGTCAAAGTGGGGCGTAATCTTGGAGCGGTAATGGTATTGGCGGGGAGAGGCTATGGCCGGATTGACGGGCAGTTCCAGCCCTGCCTGCAGGCGGAGCAGATCCGCTACCTGCCGGGTTTTCCAGAGAAGCTGGCGGTCATAGGAGAGATGCTGGTACTGGCATCCACCGCAGGTTCCGAACAGGCGGCATTCCGGCTCTACGCGGTCCGGGCTGGGGTTAATTATTTCCACCAGATCGGCGGAGGAATAGTTTTTATCATTACGCCAGACGCGGGCTTTGACACGGTCTCCCGGCAGGGCGAAGGGGACGAAAACCACCCATCCGTCCACGCGGCCGATGCCGTCTCCCGCATTGGAAAGAGCGTCAATATCCAGTTCAAGCTCCTGGTGGTAGGAAAAAGGTTCGGGGTGGAAGCCTTTGGGAATGGTCGCAGTCATGGTGGTGGGAAAAGATTATGGGGCGGAAGGGGTAATCAGTTTGCCGTCCAGATCGTACAGCAGGGTTTCCGGCAGCCGGGGGGTGCGCAGTCCGGGGCGGAAATCGCCCGGCAAGACAGCCGGCCCCGGAGCGGACTCTTCATTCTCATCCTCTGGAAGAATCTCCTGTTGCGCCGGAGCGGGAGCCCAGGGTGCGGGATGGTCCGCCGGGGCGGTTTGTTCCGGCTGAACGGCTGGAACCGGGGCGGGGGCCTGAGGCGCCGTTTCCTTGTTGGAGGCGCAGGAATAGGTCCAGGTCAGCCCGGCAATCAGACAGGAGCGGATCAGGAGCTTTCTCATGGCGCGGATTCTTACAGCTTCATTCGGACTTGGCAAGTGAATAGCCCTGCTATGGTTCATGTAAAGGGCATTTCTTTTTTCCCGGAAACCGGGAAACGCTTGCTGTTTGACTATCCCGGGATAGTATCTATAGTAGGAACACGTATGAGGCCTTTCCTTTTTTTATGTTGTTCCGCTGTGGTTTCAGGGCTGGTTGCCCCTCAGGCCGGCATAGCTCAACAGCGTCCTCCCATTTTCGGGTTTGCCAATAAAAACAGGATACCTGAAGTCAATAAATCGGGCAGCCCCGTTTTTGACAAACTCCGTAATGAAGCTATGAAGAAAAAGCTGCCGCTGGTGATTTACCTGACCGGTTCTTCATGGTGTTCCCGGTGTAATATTTTTACCCGGGAATATATTAAAAAAACAAATTTCAAAAATGCCGCCGGGAAGAAATTTATATTCTGGCTGGTGGACACCAAACAGGTGCCGGGCAATTCCCCGGGAACGTTTAAATTCAAGATGGTTCCGGAAGAAGCCGCAAAAATCGTGGGGTGTGCGGATTCCCCCCGTGCGCCGTATGTGGTTCTTGGCCCTCCCGCCGTGTTTATCATTGACCCTGTTTCCGGAGAATTGATCAAGAGCCTGTTCACCAAAAGTGAAGTGGACAAGTATGGAAAGCCTCTTGCCGGAATTATTGAAGAAGCCTGGAATAATCATGTAAACCGGAAGAAGCTGAATTGAAATGCTTAATGGCAAGGTATCCGCGAAGCCAAATAATGACGGCGGCAAAAGCGGAATGATGAAGCGGAACGGTTTTAAACGGTTATCCGTTGGAAAGTGATTTTTGACGCGTAGCGCCGGGAATGGCAGCTTGTGGTTTCTGTTGGTTTATCAAGTCCTGACGTGTTGATATTTTAACTTTGCAATATGAATTAAGAATAATTTTAATTAATATGACCAGTATAAAGCAAAGAGACGAATTGCAATCTACTATTTGGAAAATCGCCAACGAAGTGCGTGGCGCCGTTGACGGCTGGGATTTTAAGCAGTTTGTCTTAGGAGCTCTTTTTTATCGGTTTATCAGTGAGAACTTCACCAACTTCATTGAAGGCGGTGACGAGAGCGTCAACTATGCGAATATGTCGGATGACGTTATCACCCCTGAGATAAAAGATGACGCCACCAGGACAAAAGGGTATTTCATCTATCCTGCTCAGCTCTTTGTGAATATAGCAAAGAATGCCAACAACAATCCTAATCTGAACACGGACTTGGCCGCTATTTTCGATGCGATAGAGAGTTCTGCCAATGGGTATCCGTCCGAACACGACATAAAGGGACTGTTTGCCGACTTTGACACCACAAGCAACCGTTTGGGCAACACCGTGGAGGAGAAAAACAGGCGTTTGGCGGCAGTCATCAAAGGTGTGGAAAGTCTGGATTTCGGTAATTTTGAGGATAATGAGATAGATCTTTTCGGAGATGCCTACGAGTTTCTGATTTCCAATTATGCTGCCAATGCCGGCAAATCCGGCGGAGAGTTCTTTACGCCTCAGAATGTATCGAAGTTGATAGCGCAATTAGCTATGTCGGGATTGACTTCCGTCAACAAGATTTATGATCCGGCTTGCGGTTCGGGTTCGTTGCTGCTTCAAGCGAAGAAACAGTTTGATGCGCATCTCATTGAAGATGGCTTTTTCGGGCAGGAAATCAACCACACCACTTACAACCTGGCGCGGATGAATATGTTCTTGCATAATATCAATTATGACAAGTTCGACATAGCGTTGGGCAATACGCTGATCAATCCCCAATATGGCGATGAAAAACCATTTGACGCCATCGTCTCAAATCCGCCATACTCCGTCAATTGGGTGGGAAGCGACGACCCAACGCTGATCAATGACGACCGCTTTGCCCCGGCAGGGGTGTTAGCGCCAAAGTCAAAAGCTGACTTTGCTTTTGTGCTTCACGCCCTCAGCTATCTTTCCGCCAGAGGGAGGGCTGCCATTGTCTGTTTCCCCGGCATCTTCTACCGTGGCGGTGCGGAACAGAAGATAAGAAAATATCTTGTGGACGGCAACTTTGTGGAAACGGTCATTGCATTGCCTCCCAATCTCTTCTATGGAACGGGCATCTCCGTGAATATCCTCGTGCTGTCCAGGCACAAGGCTGATACGAAGACGCAGTTTATTGACGCCAGCGGAGAAGATTTCTTTAAAAAGCAGACCAATAACAATGTCCTGACAGATGAGCACATAGAAAGAATAGTCGATATATTCGCCAGAAAGGAACCGGTGGAATATGTTGCGGCATTAGTAGATAACAGCAAGATTGCGGAGAATGGCTATAATCTCTCTGTGAGTTCATATGTAGAGGCGAAAGATACGCGCGAGGTGATTGATATTGCCAGGCTGAATGCCGAGGTGAAGCAAACCGTGGAGAGGATAGATGCGCTGCGTGCGGATATTGACGCGATTATTAAGGAGTTGGAGGATGAATAATGCACCAGCGATAACAGGAACGGCTTTTCTGACCGATGTAGTCAAGCAGATGTTAAAGGGAGTTGACATAAAATGAGTAGACTAGACGAGCTTATTCAAGAACTATGCCCTAATGGAGTGGAGTATAAAACGGTATCTTCTATAAGTAAGAATATAACATCTGGCGGTACACCCAAAACAGGAGTTGCAGAATATTATAATGGCGATATACCGTGGTTAAGAACTCAAGAAGTTAATTTTGATGATATAACAGACACTGGTGTAAAGATTACACAATTAGGAGTTGATAACTCATCAGCTAAATGGATTCCAGAAAATTGTGTTATTGTTGCAATGTATGGAGCAACTGTTGGAAAAGTAGCGATAAATAAAATTCCTATGACAACCAACCAAGCTTGTTGTAATATTGAGCTTGATAAAGAAAAAGCATTATATAGATATGTTTTCCATTGTCTATGCAACCAATATCAATATATTAAGTCATTAGGACAAGGTAGCCAAACAAATATAAATGCTCAAATTGTAAAAAAACTTACTATCCCTGTGCCACCTCTTGAGGTGCAGAGTGAAATTGTCCGTATTCTGGACAATTTCACCGAGCTTACAGCGGAGCTTACAGCGGAGCTTACAGCGGAGCTTACAGCGAGAAAGAAACAGTATGAATATTATCGCAATAAATTGTTGTCTTTCAATGAATTGATAAAATCTGGGGGGTGTCAACTTAAAAAGCTGAGAGAAATTGCAGAATATTCACATAAGAGAATAAATGCGATAGCTATGAAGAAAGATAATTATGTCGGCGTTGATAATCTTTTGCCAAATAAAGCTGGCAAAGTAGGATCAAATTACGTTCCCACTAAAGGGAATTTAACTGCCTATGTTATAGGTGACGTACTAATAGGCAATATTCGTCCTTATTTAAAGAAGATATGGTTGGCCTATAATGAAGGTGGTGCAAGTGGAGATGTCTTGGTAATTCATTTAACAGACCAATCAGTGGATGTTAAATATCTATACCAGGTATTAGCGGACGATAAATTCTTTAACTACAATATGCAATTTGCCAAAGGAGCAAAAATGCCTCGTGGCAGCAAGCAGAAAATAATGGATTATATAATCCCTGTTCCTTCGCTCGAAGAGCAACGCCGTATTGTCTCCATTCTCGACAAGTTCGATATGCTGACAACCTCCATCAGTGAAGGCTTGCCAAAGGAAATAGAACTGCGTAGAAAACAGTATGAATATTACCGTAACCAATTATTATCATTTCCCGATAATAAAACAACAGCCTGAATATGGGAAAAACATTGACAGAAATAGCTCAGGAGCTAAAAAACAGTCCAAAGAAGGTCCAGCTTATCTATGCCTTTAACGGTGTGGGAAAGACGCGGCTGTCTCGCGCATTCAAAGAATTGGTGTCGCCCAAGCATGAGGAAGAAGAAGCGCAAGACGGGGATACTGGCGTAAAAGTATTGTATTATAATGCTTTTACTGAGGATTTGTTCTATTGGGATAATGATTTGGAAAAAGATACAGACAGGAAGCTGGTGATACGTCCTAATGCCTTTACTGACTGGGTGCTTGAAGATGAAGGACAAGACAGAAATATTATAACTAATTTCCAGCATTATACTAATGATAAACTGACTCCATATTTCAATGAAGGTTATAATGAGGTTTCCTTTTCTATAGAAGGCGGCAACGAAGAGCGAATTGATAATATCAAGATATCGAGAGGCGAAGAGAGTTGTTTTATTTGGTGCGTGTTTTACAGTCTGCTGAAAGAGGTAGTCGAAGTACTGAATGTTCCAGAGCCGGAAAACCGTTCGACAAATAAGTTTGATGATTTGGAATACTTTTTCATAGACGACCCTGTAAGTTCGTTAGATGACAATCACTTGATTGAATTGGCGGTAGACGTAGCGGAATTGATAAAATCAAGTCAGTCAAATTTGAAGTTTATTATTACAACACACAATCCGCTTTTCTATAATGTACTATTTAATGCATTTAACAATGCGGATTCGCGTTATAGCTACAGCCCAAGGCATAGTGTAAAAAAACGCTTGGAAAAATTGGATGATGGCACTTTTTTACCCATAGATACCAACGATTCTCCTTTTTCCTATCATTTAGCTCTCTTAACTGAGCTGAATAAAGCCATCCTCTCAGATGATATTCAAAAATATCATTATAATTTTCTTCGTAATATATTAGAAAAAACTGCTACATTTCTTGGTTATGGAAATTGGGGAGAACTTTTGCCTGCCGAATCGCGTGAGGCATATTGCAGGCGAATCAATCTGTATAGCCATTCTAAACATAGTGGAGAGGAATCTTCAATTGTTAAAGAAGAGGATAAAAGAGTATTAACTTATTTAGTAAAAGAGGTTCTAATACCTCAATATCACTTCCACTCAATCGTTGACCATAAATAGTGAACGACATGACACAGTACAGTACCATTGCAGAATTGCAAAATTTTATCGTTCTCGACAACTACACCAAGAGTTCCATGGTAAGCGAGCCGCCTGCAGGTTATCAGACAGAGGCTGCTTTGGAACGCGAATTTATAGAAGATTTGATATCACAAGGTTACGAATATGTTCCCAGCCTTGTTACGCCTGACGCCCTGCTCTGCAATGCGAGAAACCAGTTGCAGGCATTCAACAATATCGTTTTTACCGATTCTGAATGGGGTCGCTTTCTGGAGGAATATCTGGACAAGAAGAGCGACAGCCCTGTTGAAAAAACAAAAAAAATACACGATGATTACATCTGTGACTTTGTGTTTGATGATGGGCATATTGAGAATATATACTTGGCAGACAAGACGAATATTGCCCGCAACAAAGTGCAGGTGATTAATCAGTTTGAGCAGTTCGGGGAACAAGCGAACCGTTACGATGTCACGATACTGGTAAATGGGTTGCCTATGGTGCAGGTAGAGCTGAAAAAGCGGGGTGTGGCTATCCGCGAGGCTTTTAACCAGGTGCGTCGCTACAGCAAAGAGAGCTTCAACAGCGAAAGTTCACTTTATAAATATTTACAGGTTTTCGTCATCTCCAATGGTACGGACACCCGTTATTTTGCCAATACCGTAAAGCGCGATAAAAACAGTTTTGACTTTACGATGAACTGGGCGAAGTCGGACAATATGTTGATTAAAGACTTAAAGGATTTTACGGCGACATTTTTCCAGAAAAATACGCTGCTGCAGGTTCTTTTCACATATTCGGTGTTTGATACCAGTAACACGCTGCTTATTATGCGACCCTACCAGATTGCGGCAACGGAACGCATCTTGTGGAAGATAAAAAGCTCTTATCAGGCTAAGAAATGGAGCAATCCGGAGGGAGGCGGATACATCTGGCACACCACGGGGTCTGGCAAAACTCTGACGAGTTTTAAGGCCGCACAGCTTGCCACACAACTTGATTTTATCGACAAGGTGTTCTTTGTTGTTGACCGCAAGGATTTGGACTATCAGACGATGAAAGAATATCAACGTTTTTCGCCCGATAGCGTCAATGGGTCAGAGAGCACGTCGGGACTGAAGAGGAACATAGAGAAGAATGACGACAAGATTATCGTTACGACCATTCAGAAGCTGAACAACCTCATGAAGAGCGAAAGCGACTTGCCCGTTTATCAAAAACAGGTTGTATTTATCTTCGATGAGTGCCACCGTTCCCAATTCGGAGAAGCGCAGAAGAATCTGAAAAAGAGGTTCAAGAGATATTACCAATTTGGCTTTACGGGGACCCCTATCTTTCCTGAGAATGCTTTGGGGGCGGAGACTACGGCCAGTGTGTTCGGCCGTGAGCTGCATTCGTATGTCATCACAGACGCCATACGTGATGAAAAGGTTTTGAAGTTCAAAGTGGACTACAACGATGTTCGTCCACGGTTCAAGAATTTGGAAACTGAAAAAGATGAAATCAAGTTAAATGCGGCAGAAAATCAAAAGCTTTTGCTTCATCCGGACCGGATCAAAGGGATTTCTCAATACATCTTGCGGAATTTCAGGATAAAAACACATAGAACGCAAGGGAATGACAAGGGCTTTAATGCCATGTTCGCAGTAAACAGCGTTGAGGCTGCCAAACTGTATTATCAGGAATTGAACAATCTGCAGAAAGAAAGTGACAGGCCCCTGAGAATTGCCACCATATTTTCTTTCGCCCCAAATGAAGAACAAAGCGCTAAGGGCGATATCAAAGATGAAAATTTTGACCCTTCGGCAATGGACAGCAGCGCCAAAGAGTTTTTGGCAAAAGCGATTGGCGATTACAACGTGATGTTTAAAACGAACTTCGGAGTGGATAGTAAAGAGTTCCAAAACTATTATCGCGATTTGGCCAAAAGAGTAAAAAACCGGGAAGTTGACTTGCTCATTGTGGTCGGTATGTTCCTTACCGGTTTTGATGCTCCTGCTTTGAACACGCTGTTTGTAGACAAGAATCTGCGTTATCACGGTCTGATGCAGGCGTTTTCACGTACCAATCGCATCTATGACGCAACCAAAACTTTCGGCAATATCGTCACATTCAGGGATTTGGAACAATCTACAATAGATGCGATCACTCTGTTTGGAGATAAGAACACAAGGAACGTAGTGCTTGAAAAGAGCTACAAGGAATACCTTGAAGGATTTAAGGATATTGCCACCGGCGAGGCGAGAAAAGGGTATGTGGAAGTTGTCATGGAACTGAAAGAAAAATTCCCTGCCCCGGATGAGATAGTGACGGAAGCAGATAAAAAATCCTTTGTTAAGCTGTTCGGAGAATATCTACGGATAGAAAATATTTTACAAAACTACGATGAGTTTACGCAGCTCAAAGCCCTGCAAAAAATAGACAAAGAGAATCGTGCGGCTCTTGAAGCGTTTAAGAATGCCAACTTCTTGACTGATGAAGATATTGCAGCCATGCAGGGCATTGATGTACTGAAAGAGCGAACCGTACAGGATTATCGTTCGATATACAATGATATCCGAGACTGGTTCAGACATGAGAGGAACGGTAAAGCTCCGGAAGATTCAAAAATAGACTGGGATGATGTGGTTTTTGAAATTGATCTGCTTAAATCTCAGGAAATAGATCTCGACTATATTCTCGGACTGATTTTCGAACACAACAGGAAAACGAAGGACAAACCTGCCTTGGTAGATGAGGTGCGCCGTGTTATCAGAGCGAGCATCGGGAACAGGGCAAAAGAGAGCCTCATTGTTGATTTTATCAATGAAACGGATTTGGAACCGATTCGAGATAAGGCTGATATTATTGCCGCTTTCTTTACTTATGCCCAAGAGAAACAGAAAAAGGAAGCTGCTGCTCTGATTACGGAAGAGAAACTGAACGAGGAAGCTGCAAAGCGATATATTCAAACATCTTTGAAACGGAAGTACGCCAGCGAGAACGGCGCTGACCTCAATGCTATTCTGCCGAAGATGAGTCCGTTAAATCCTCAATATCTGACGAAGAAACAGAGCGTCTTTCAAAAAATCGTCGCTTTCATTGAAAAGTTTAGGGATATCGGAGGTCAAATTTAATACCTGCACACGGGCAAGCTGCCCGATTTTGCCGCCCTCATCCGGCATCATGAGGTATTACTCTTCTAAAAACGGTAAATGAAGCGCAGCCATGGCTGGGGAGTGCCGGAATAGTAGGGATACCACCGGTGTCCGGGATGGTGCATAGTGCGGCCCCATTCATCCTGACGGCGCGCCTGGGGCGCATAGAAAAGCTGTTTCCATTCCCGGCTGGCGAAGGAAGAAGGCTCTGTTTCCGAAGCCGGAGGCGCCAGAACCGCCTGGAGGGCGCTGGAAGAACAGCAATAATAGGGAATGTTGAACCGGGGCGCCATTCCAAACGCCAGGAGAAGCCATATCCAGACGCGGAGACCGGGATGCCGCGTCCAGGAGGAAGCCAGAAAGGCAAGCAGGCAGGCCATGACCGGAACGCTTCCTTTGCAAAGCAGGTCATTGACGTCTCCGTTCACGTAAAAGAAAGGCAGAATCAGGCCGGTTGCCAGCGTACAGATGAAGAGGGGATTCTTGCGGAAATCCCGCCAGCAGAACAGGGCGTACAGCAGGAATGAGGTTGCCATAAGCAGGAAATCCCCCGGACGCGTATAAAAAGGCCGCACGCCCATGTGGGAGGATGGCGCGTTTACCGCCCCATAATAAAGAAGAAAACACGTTCCCAGCAGAACGGCGGCTGAAAAGGAGGGGTGGAGCAGGACATCCCGGAGAGGGAGGACGCCTTTCCATTGGCGGCGCCACTGGCAGGCCGCCAGGGGCAGCCCTCCAAGGGCTGCGAGGGGGGAATAAAAGGCCGTGGCTGCGAACAGAATAGGCATCCAGTATAGGGGCATGCGTCCTGAAGCCAGGAAGATGAAAAAGAGCAGAACAGGAATGGATGCGTTTGCGCTGCACATGATTTGTTCCGCCGTGCCGAAGTAATGCAGACGAAACAGATCCAGCCCCAGCCAGCACTGGACATTCAGCAGAGAGCCGAATGCCGCCATCAGCAGGGCGAGCAGCAGGGAGCGGCGTCCGGAGAAAACGCAGAGCCACAGCCAGGAAAGGAACAGGCCCCAGGTTCCCCACAGAACGACAAGCACGCGCGCGGCGTCCAGCCCTGCCAGTTTTCCCGCCAGGGCTGGAACCAGCCAGAACCCCGTGTTGTAAATCAGCACGTTCCCGTCCGGAAAGATGACAGGCCACGGACTGGCGACCAATTCACGCAGACAGGCATTTCTGACGATATGGTCAGGGTGCTGGTTGACCCACTCCCCCCAGCCGGAAAGCGCCATCAGGGCGGCAAACGCCGCCAGGGCGAGAAATGAAGAGCGGGTGAACAGGGGGAAGGCGGGGAGAGAATCCCTTGTTTGCGGTTCCTTGCTTTCTCGGGGCGTCAGTCCCGCCGCCGTCAGGAGCGTGAGAGGGAGAGCGGCGTACCAGTGCATCCACCCGGTCAGGAACACCAGGACAGGCAGCAGAAGCCAGGCGCAGGTGTGCCACTTCAGCGCGGTTGCGTTGAACGCTTGTTCCGGGCACGGGGCATCAGCGGCAGGGGGAGGCATTTCCCCGGAACCTTAATGGGGCTGGTCCGCGGGGGCAAGGAGGAAACTCGCAGACCGGAACGGAAGGGGGCATTTGTATGGGTATGGTGGCAGGAATGAGCGCGCGCCGTTGCCTCTTTACCGGAGAAACGGGGCAGGTCATGCTGGGAGGCCTATGAATAAAACACAATTTATCAGGGAGCTCCAGCGTGAGCTGGGGAAGGACGTTACTTCCCGGCAGGCGGAACACGCGTTGAACGCGGTGCTGGATACGATTGCGCGGTCGGTCCGGAGGCGGTCGCTGGTGAAATTCCGGGGTTTTGGCACTTTCCGCGTCAAGCACCGCCGCGCCCGCATCGTACGCCATCCGGAAAACGGCGGCAGGTTGCTGGTGCATGAATCGAAAACCATGAAATTCCACCCCTCTTCCCTTCTGTGGAAGGAGTAGGGAAGCCGTTCGGCAGCTCCTGTCATTTTGCCATTGACTTCCTCGTCCGCGGAGGCCCTTAATGTGGATAAGGCAGGAACATTTTTGCCTGCCTGCATAAGTAACTGGCCCCTTCCACGTTTGCCGATTATGACTCCGGATTCCGTTCATTTGCTGACCCGTTCCTCCCAGATGACCCTGTGCAAAGATGAACAGGGCCGTGTGCGCCGCGCCTATTACGGCCCGAGGCTGCATCAGCCGGAGGATGCCCTGGAAAACGCCGCGGATGCTCCTCTCCTGTATTCCTCCCTGGCGGATTCCGTAACAGGGCTTCCCAATGCGTCCGGCGAGTACTGCATTTGCGTGACCCAGGCGGACGGGGCCCTTTCCCTGAGCCTGGAATGCCAGGGTTGGGAAGTGCTGGAACTGGATGACGACCGGGAAGAAGCCGTCTTCTATGGGAAGGACCCTTCCTACCCTGTGCGGGTGGAAATCCACGTGCGCTCTCACAGGGAATCGGACACCTTTTTGCAGTGGGCGGTTGTTCGGAACGAAGGGAAAGAAGGCATCCGCCTGCACCGCGTTGCGTCCGCACAACTGGGTTTGCGCGCAGAACGGTACTTCGTCACCAGCTTCCGCGGTACCTGGGGCGGCGAGTCCCTGATGAGTGAGGAAGAAGTGGCCCGGGGGCATGAACTTGCCCTGGTATCCGGAACCGGCACCCGCACCGCCCAGGAGGGAAGCCCCGGATTCATCATCTCTCTGGACGGTCCGGCGCGGGAGGATTCCGGGGAGGTTGTTCTGGGGGCGCTGGCATGGTCCGGCAATTACCGGATATGGTTCCGGCACAGCCCGTATCATTACCTTTTTGCCGGAGCGGGACTGGATACGGCTCCCGCGCCCTATCTGCTGGACGGCGGCGGCGTGTTTGAAATGCCGCCCCTCATTCTGACGCACAGTAAAAACGGCAAGGGAGAGGCCTCCCGGCGCATCCACCGCTGGGCGCGCCGCTACGGCTTGCGCGGCGGAGGAACAGAGAGGCCAACCTTGCTGAATTCCTGGGAGGGGGTGTATTTTACCTTTACGGAAAAAGTGCTGCACGGCATGATGAAACGTGCGGCGGACTTGGGGATAGAGCTTTTCGTGCTGGATGACGGCTGGTTCGGCAACCGGTTCCCCCGCAATGACGCCCGCGCGGGATTGGGGGACTGGCAGGTGAACCGCGCTAAATTGCCCCATGGGCTGGAAGGCCTTATCCGCCATGCGGAAGAACTGGGGATACGCTTCGGCATCTGGGTGGAGCCGGAAATGGTGAACCCTCATTCGGAGCTTTATCAGGACCATCCGGAGTGGGTCATCGGTCTCCCGCATCGGGAAAACAGGCAGGAACGCAGCCAGTATTTGCTGGACCTGAGCAATCCTCATGTATGCAGGTACATTCTTGACGCCATGCGGAAGCTGCTTGGAGAACATCCGGGCATTTCCTACGTCAAATGGGATTGCAACCGCAAAATTTCCGACCCCGGCTCTCCCTGGCTGGACGCCTGCCGCCAGGGGAATCTGCCCATTGACTATGTGCGGGGCTATGAACACGTTCTTGATACGCTGGCATCGGAATTCCCGGATGTGACATTCCAGGCCTGTTCTTCCGGCGGAGGCCGCGCCGACTATGGAACCATGCGGAGGCATCATGAATTCTGGACGTCCGACAACACGGACGCTTATGAACGCGTGTTCATGCAGTGGGGCATAGGCCACCTGTTCCCGGCTATTTCCATGGCCGCCCATGTGACAGCCTCCCCCAACCATCAGACGGGCCGCTCCGCTCCGCTCAAATTCCGGTTTGACGTGGCTATGTCCGGACGGCTTGGCTTTGAACTTCAGCCATGCGACATGACGGAGGAGGATATGGCCTTTTCCAAACGTGCTTTGACGGAATACAAGCGCATCCGCCCCGTAGTCCAGTTCGGTGACTTGTACCGGCTTTCCTCCCCGTATGAAAGCCGGGTGGCCTCCCTGATGTATGTATGCGGAAAACGGGCTGTCGTTTTCGCCTGGCTGATGGATAAATGGCTGGCGGATTCCCCTCCGCCCCTGCGCCTGAAAGGCCTGAATCCTGTCGCCAGGTACCTGGTGCGGGAAATCAACATGAATGAAGACGGCTCTCTCACGAACGTTCACGAACAGGTGCTGGGCGGCGATTTCCTGATGGACGCCGGCATCCGCATCCGCTGGAAAAAGGCCTTCCAGTCCGTCTGCCTGGAGGTGGCGGAAACAAACCCTGATGCTCCGGCTTCATCATGAAATCGGCGTTTGGCGTGGGAGCCATAGCCGCCTTACTGATGTGATGAGTTAGGAGTTCTCTTAGAGGTGAGGGTATACAGCCAATGCGGCAGAAGACAGGCGCATTCCAATGCCGGTTTGCCGATATTCCTCTCTTTTTCTACAGGAAAAGGCCGATCATTCAATCTTGATGAGGCCCTCCCTGATGAGCCGGGCTGCTTCCCGTTCTATTTCCTTTTGATGTTTTTTCATGTAGGCCTGGTACGCTTCCTCAATATCGAAACGGATGGTCAGGACCCATTCTTCATCTTCGTTTTCTAACTCGAATCTCGAATAATTACGGCTGTCAAAATAATCCTGTTCCTGGCCCTCTCCAACAATTTTGTAATCCGGATAATGTTTTTTTATGTATTCCCGCTGTTTTTCCAGGAGCTTGTCCAAATCCTTCTCATTAAACACAGCAGGGTTGGTGATGACAGGGATATCTTTTTCTTCTTCCTGCTGCTGTGCGTCCGGCTGCCGGGGATGTTCTTCCCGCGCTGCCGCGAGACTTCCTGTTTTCAGCATGAGGAAAAACAGAACAATGCCCGTGGTCGCGACGAATTTCAGAGGATGATTCATATGGAATTCTGTTATGGCTTTTTCCCTGGGAAAACAAAAAAGGTCGTGAACGTTCCAATGCTGGTTCGTGTTTCCTCTTCGTTACAGGAAAAGGCCGATCATTCAATCTTGATGAGGCCCTCCCTGATGAGCCGGGCTGCTTCCCGTTCTATTTCCTTTTGATGTTTTTTCATGTAGGCCTGGTACGCTTCCTCAATATCGAAACGGATGGTCAGGACCCATTCCTCATCTTCATTTTCCAAATTAAAAAATGAATATCGATGACCATCCATGACATCATGTTCCTCGCCCTTCCCTCTGATGCGGTAATCGGGATAATGCTTCTCTACATATTCTCGCTGCTTTTCCAGAAGTTTGTCTAGGTCTTTTTCGTTAAAAACAACAGGATTTGTAATAACAGGGATATTCATCTCCTCGGTTTGGACGTCAGAGGGAGCTTCTTGTTGTTGCTCGCTGGATTGGACGGTTTTTTCTTGTGCTATAGTTAGACTAGCTATTCCTTGGATGCAGAAGAGCACAATGACGAGTATACTTGATATGTATTTCATTGTTTTATTTTCTATTGATTTATTGATGATTTTTACAATCTTCCTTTAATTGTTTTTCTAATTGTCTTTCAATTTGTCGTTTCCCTTCATTAATAACACTAGGAATATCTTTTGACTGGTGGAAGTCCACTCCGTTCCGCATGATATTATTCTTTTGGGAGATTTGCCATGATCCAATTAGTTTCTTTTGATGAGTGAATCGGTAGAGGTAAATGATATGCACATTCCGGAATGCCTTATCAGTTTTCATGGCTTCAGATAGCTTGAGTATTCCGCTAGCATTTCCGATAGCGTCATAGATTACTTTTTCTAATGCTTTTGCTGCAATTCCATCCAATGTCTTTCCCAGTATCTCCAATGTTGCTGTCGAGGCTCCATTGGGGGTTATGTAAGGAAAATATTTTACCTCATAGTCACAGTCTTTCGCTTGGACGGGCAGAGAGGTGAACGAGCAAATGGCTACTGCTATAACGTATGTGAGGAGTCTTACTATTGATTTCTTTCTCATGTCAATTTTTTTTCAGGGTGTTGGAGTTCATTTCGTCGGTCTTTTTCGTCAGAATGAAATTCTTTTTAATAAATTCTTTTCCCTCTCTGTTTAACTTCCCATCCCCCCAGATGCTTAACAGGGTTTGATAGGTTTCCACATAGTATTTTTGCGTCTTATCCCTTTCCGTCAGCGCTTCAATGGCTCTTTGCATCACTTTGACCGAATATTTCTTCATCTTAGGTGTCCATACGGCGTGTTTTCCCTTTTGGGTCCATAGGGACAGATGTTTTCCGGTAAAGCCCGGCTTGTATTCGGCGACGCCTTTGATTTCAGGACAATCCCCCACTAATCTGTTCCAGACCAGGCGGGTAAAAAGTTCTTCCGCATGGGGCGTGCAGTCGGGGCCGAGCGCGCAGGCATAGAGTTCATAGGGATTCACCCTGTTTTCCCTGATATTCAGCACGCTTTTCGCCGCGTGCCAAATGAGATTGTGCTCATTGGGCATCGCTTGAGCCAGTTCCCTGAGTAAGGCGAGTTTTCTCCGGTCGCTGGCGTTTTTGGCCTTGATATCCAGATAACGCTGCCACGCAGGATAATTGAAGGGATTGAATTGACGCGCTTCCCGCAAGAGCAACTCCACATGTTCCTGTTTTTGTGTGCAGAAGGACAGATAATACGTTAAAGCCGATTCTTCCGCATGAGGATGATGAATGAATGAATCGTAAGCCGTCACCAGTTGAACAGGGCCTTTCCAGGGAATCTGAGCGCTGCCGCTGGCCCAATTCCAGCCGCCGAGATTGTTGCCGATTTGCCAGTGGCCATTGGGGTGTTTCCATACGAAGGCGCAGTGCCCCGGCTGTCCAATCGGGTAAGCGGGAACTCCTTTGGAACGCAGGAATCCAGCCGCGCCTTTGGAGACGGCGCCGCATACTCCTCCGTATTCCGTGTAAAGTTTCAGCGTGATGGGCTTGTGGTCATAAAAAGCGCTTCCGGCATGGACGCTGACGCCTTTGTCATTCTTTTTACGGTAGGGAATGAATCCGGGAAATCTGCTTCCGGCTTTCTCCGGCCTGATTTTTTTCCCTGCGATAAATTGCTGTGCCCATGCCAGATCTTCAAGACCTTCTTTTCCCCGGAATACGATGGCCCATTCCCAGGGTTGCAAGGTTTCTGCCTGTGGATAGCATTTGGCGTGGTGATGAGAATCCCGGTAGAAGTTAAATTTGGCGATGCATTCTTCAGGAGAAAAGATGTTTGCGACAAGGCCGGCTCCCAATGCCATGCTGAGTTCAACGGGATTGAAATTCTGATCGCTGGTATTCCAGATTTGGTAAAAAACGGAAAGAGTACTTTTGCCGGCTGGACCAGATTGGGCGAGCATGTTGAATACTTCCGGGTGGTTGGAAAGCCATTTCCTGAAGACCTGATCCTTGAGTTCCTCCTGAGTGAAAGGTTTCCCTCCTTCGGCAGTATTGAAAAACTGGTGCAGGCAGCACAATGCCGCCACTTGAGGGGATTGAATCAGTTTTCGTATTTTGTCGGAGGTAAGCGGGCCGGAATCAAGCCGGCTGCGCAGGACTTCCCGGATTTTACCGGCAATGAAGGAGGACCGCCCTGAAGAAAGCAGTGTTTGTATGTCTGCTTCAGATGGAGCCAGCGTGCCAAAGCTCTCTATAGACATGAGCATGCTGAAGAGGAAAAGCCAGAAGATGTTTTTCATAAGGTATGAAAGACAGACTTAAATGCATGGCAACACAACTTGAAAAAATTTCAATAAAATATGATTTTTTTGAATATGAAAAATACATTTCATATTTCGCTTTTATATCAAAATGATATTGACGGCAAAAGGATTTTTTCAAATGGAAAATTGGGGTCATTGGCTCTGAGAGACATTGGATTTTCGGAGCTGAATCCGGGATGATTTTTTGTCCATCCCTCCCGCAAGATGATGAAAACGGGGTTCCATTCGGAAAAAGAATGGAACCCCGTGCTGAAGCGGTAAAACAGAGATAATAGTTTTCAGGTCAGATGATCTCTGCCATTGTCAAATTCCCACCACGCCGCCGATGGTCTGGATGATGACCTTGGCGACGATGGTCATCAGGATAAGGGCTACGGGATAGGCGGTGGCGTAGCTGACCACGGGGGCCTGGGAGTCCGTCTTGCTGGCGATGGCTCCCAGGGCCGGGGTGGAGGTCATGCCGCCGCAGATGCCGCCCAGGCATTCCAGAATGTTCATCTTGAAGACTTTCATGCCCACGAAGTAACCGGCGAACATGCCGGAGCAGGTGACGATGACGCCCATGATGAAGACGGCCGCGCCGTGGGTGGCTACCGTATCCACCAGGTCCGCTCCACCCTTGATGCCGGCGTCAGCCAGGAAGAAGACCAGCCCCAGATCCTGCAAAAGAAGGCGGGTGGGACGAGGGATGTAGCCGACGATGGGGCCCAGACGTCCGAAGTGGCCGAGCAGCAGGGCGACGATAAGGGGGCCTCCTGCAATGCCCAGGGAGATGCCCGCGCCGTTGCCGAGGCTGAAGTTGACCAGGCCCAGAATGATGCCCAGGGAGAGGCCGAAGCCCAGGGAGAGCAGGTCCGTCTGGTTCATGTCCTGGCTGCGGTGGCCGATTTTGTCCCCGTATTTGGTAAGGTTTTCCGGAGAACCGACCACAGTCAGCACGTCGTTGCGTTCCAGCGTGGTTTCCCCCGTGGGGACGAAGGTGAAGCCCAGGCGGGAAATGCGGGAGATAATGACGCCGTCCGTGCGCAGGGTTTTCAGGTCGCGGAGCTTGTGCCCGGCATAGTTCTTGTTTGTCAGAATCAGTTTGCGGCGCTCCTTCTGGGAGTCCATGGGGTAGGGATTGTCGCATACCTCCCCCAGAAAGGCGATGTCGTGAGGCATGGTGTCGCTGTTGCCCACAATGAGGACTTCCGTTCCTTCCCGGAACGTGTCTTCCGGAGTCAGGGGCATCAGCCTGTCGTTGCGAACCACGCGGGTGACCATGCAGTGCAGACCGTCCAGCAGCTTGCAGTCCGCAATGTTCTGGCCTATCAGGTTGGGCTGTGTGACGCGGACAAGGCGGGAAATGATGCTGACTTCCTGCCTGGAATGCATGGCTTTGGCCTCCTTGTTGAGGTCAAAGCGCAGCAGGCGCGGCAGGAGCTGGACGAAAAGGACCACGCCCACCACGCCGAACGGATAGGCGATGCCGTAACCGATGCTGACGCCGCTTCCGGAGGCTCCCGGCAGGCTTTCCGTGGCGGCCGCCAGCGCCGGGGTGCTGGTGCATGCGCCGGCAAAGATGCCGGAAGAGATTCCCGCGGGAACTTTGAACCAGATGCCGAAGAGGCAGGTGAATAACGCTGACACTCCTACAATCACCGCAGACATGATGGCCAGTTTGCTGCCCTGTTTGGCGATGGCGGAGAAGAAGCGGTTGCCCGCGCTGAGGCCCACGCAGTATACAAAGAGCGCCAGACCCAGCTGCCCTACGCCGTCGGGAATGGCCAGGCGGTAGTGGCCGGCGGCCAGCGCCACGAAAAGAACGCCGGAAAGGCCCAGGTTCAGTCCGTATATTTTAATGCTGCCGAGAGCGATGCCGAAAAAGATGATTCCGAAGAGAACCAGGGTGTTGTGTTGGAGCAGGATATCAAACATAAAGACGGTTAGCGGTTTTGTTCCCTTCCTTGGCGCAGAGCAGGGGAATGCCCGTCACGGATGAGAATGCGTGCGTTGAGAAAGCGGAGGGCGCGGCATATTTCTTCCGGCGCGTCAGTTTCTCCGCAGGTAATCCAGCAGAGTGGCCTGATCCAGGCAGGACATATAAGGCGTATGGTCGATGCCCTTTTCCATAATGAACCTGGTCAGCAGTTTGCGGGCGGTCGTAAGGAGAACGGCGGGATCCCAGGGCTTTTCCAGATAGTTGTCAATGTGCGCGTCATTGACGGCCTGGATAGTGTCCGCGTGGGTGGCCTGGCCGGTCAGCAGGATTTTGCGCGTCCCGGCGAAACGGTCGTCTTTGGCGATGCCCCCAAGCAACTCTACTCCTGAACCTCCCGGCATGACGTGGTCGGAGATAACCAGTCCCGTCAGTTCTCCGTCCTGGTCGAATTCTTCCAACAGTTCGCGGCATTCGGATGCGGATTCCACCCCTTCCAGGCGGAAGCAGGAATTCAGCGGACGAAGGTCTCGCAAAACGCTGTCAAGGACTTCCGGCTGGTCGTCCACGCAAATGATGTTAATTTTTTCCATGATTGTTGATGGTTGGTATGATTATCGTAAAAACGGTATGGCCCGGCACGCTCTCCAGGCGGATGCGGCCGCCGTAGCTGTCCACAATGCGCCGGACGATGGTGAGCCCCAGCCCCAGGCCGAAGGAAAGCCCCTTCTTTTTGGTAGTGAAGTTGGGACGGAAAATTTTTTCATGCAGGTCCTTTGGAACGCCGGGGCCGTTATCTGTGACGGAGACCAGAATTTCGCGGGTGGTATGGGATGTCTGGTCCTTGCTGCTGATTTTTTCCACCCGGCATTCTACATGGATGGAAGGGTTGGGGGTATTTTCTATTTTCAGCGCGTCGCAGGCGTTCTGAAGCAGGTTGATCCAAATTTGAACGAGCTCCGTCATATCCGCGAAGATGCCTGGCACGGAGTCTCTGGGAGGCAGGACCATTTCAAAATCAACGCCGCGCAGACTGGACTTGACCAGAGCAACAGCTTCCGTAAGGGAATCCGCCACGTTTACTCCTTCTTCCCGTCTGGTGTTGCCTCCCCCCAGCAGGCGAACGGAACGGACAATGGCTGTAGCGTGCCTGACAGCCAGTTTCATGTCATGCAGGTCGTGACCCAATTCCCAATAAGGGAGGTTTTGTTCCAGCTGGCTGAGGAATGGTTTGTCCAGCAGCTCCGGCTGATTCTGTATGTCCGGAATCAGGGCCAGGGCCTTGGCCACGTCCTGGGAAAGCCCGTAATTTTTTTCAAACTGGCGCGCCAGCCTGCGCTGTTCGGAAGTGGATGCGGAGGAAGTCCCTTCCAATCCTTTGTTGTACAGGGTATACCGGAAGGCGTTTTCCTGGCGGAACATGTTGTCCAGGGTTTCCAAAACAAAGTCTGTTTTACGGGACAGGACTCCCAGGGAATTGTTGAGCTCATGGGCTATTCCGGCGGATAATTGCCCCAGGGTGGCGGCCATTTCAGAACGGTGGAGCATCCGCAGCGCTTCTTCCTTTTCCGCAGTGCGGTCAAAGACGCGGGTATTGCGTGCCGCCAGTTCATGGACAATGGCGGGAACAAACTGCTCCAGGAGCGTGCCGTAGCGTTCCACATCCACGGCGGGGGTGGTGGTGTCGATATAGGCCAGTTCCAAATCAGTTTCCGCAATGAGATCGGAGGAGCTGCGGAACCATCCGGAAAAGAAACTTTGCACTCCCAAATAGTCTCCGGGGCCGGCCCGGAACGCCTTGTAGATTTTGTGGGAAGTGGAAGCTGTTTCCGGGTCTTCTTTAACGACATGGCGGGAGGAAACCACGCTGCCGGATAAAATCAGGTAAAGCCTTTTATTCTGTTCCCCCTGGCGGACGACGGCGTTTCCCTTGCTGATGGTGATAATGCGGTCCGGATCGGAAAAATACGCCAGATTAATGCGTTTTAATTTTTTCTGGAATTCTTCCTGTTCAATGATCATATGGCGCTTTTCCCGTTGATGTTGGCCATGCCGGGGCAACATGTCCCGGCATGGAACATTACCTTACTTAAAAAGCATGGCATTGGGCAAGAATCATCATCATGACATAGGTCAAAATCATGCCCAGGATACCCAGAATGACGCCGGAAATGGCCATCCCCCTGGAGCTGACCAGGCCGGTGGCATAAGCCAGGGCGTTAGGGGGAGTACTGATGGGAAGGCTCATGCCCAGAGAGGAGGCGAAAGCCACGGATACCAGCAGGGCGGTAACGCCCCCCATGGGAGCCAGATTGTCACCCATGTTGACGCCGACGACCGCGATAATTGGAATGAGCAGGGAGGCTGTAGCCGTATGGCTCATGAAGGTAGCCATGAACAGGCAGATGATTCCCGTGCCCACCATGAGCGGGAAGGGGGACCATTCGGCAAAGGGAATGGAGCCAATCAGGTTTTTTGCCAGTCCGGTGTCTTGCAGGGCCAGCCCCAGGGCAAAGCCGCCGGCTACCAGCCAGAGCACGTCCCAGCCCATTTTCTTCAAGTCTTCCCTGGTGATGGTTTCCGTAATGGCAAAGACGGCGATGGGAATCATGGCGATGGTATTGGAGTCCAGCCCGTGCACGCCCTTGCCCGTTACCCACAGCAGGACGGTAACGGCAAAGGTGACGTAAACGATAATGGCCTTGGGGGTTCTCAGGAATTTACCACCCACCTGCAGTTCCAGTTTCTTTTGAGAGATGGGGAACAGCCACAGCAGGAGAAGCCACGCAATCAGGATCATGACGATGACGAAAGGAATGCCGAACATGAGCCATTTGCCGAAGGAGACGTCCAGCCCCATACCCTGCAATGCCTTCAGCGCAATTGCGTTGGGGGGCGTGCCGATAGGCGTTCCGATACCGCCGAGGTTGGCGGCGATGGGGATGGCCAGGGCAAAGGCGGCGCGGCCTTTGTCTTCCGGAGTGAACAGGGCCAGCACCGGCGTCAGGATGGCGAGCATCATGGCGGCCGTAGCCGTATTGCTCATAAACATGGAGAAAAGAGCCGTTACGGACATCAGCCCCAGAAGTACGAATTTGGGATTGGTGCCGAAGGGTTTTAAAAGTACTTTGGCCAGGTTCATGTCCAGCCTGTATTTGGTTGCGGCCGCAGCCAGGAAAAAGCCGCCCAGGAAAAGCATGATGATGGGATCCGCGAAGGTGGCCATCGTGGATTTTTGCTGCATGGTGTTGACAAATTGCAGCCCCTGGATGCGCGAGGTTATTTCCTTGCTGTACAGGCGCCCGGCCGCGGTCTTGAGCTGGGCGGCTATGGATTCCTGCCCGGCGGCTTCTTCCGTTTTTCCTTCACGGGACAGTTCCTGTGCGTTCAGATCTATTTTTTCATAAGCGTCCATGAGCTGGAACCCCAGGGTCATCCTCACTTCTTCCGCGTCCAGCTTGGTTTTCTTATTTAACCGGTTTTCGACATTTTCCTTCAATTTGCCGACTACCTCCGGATTGATCCCTTTGCCTATGGCGTCATCCAGAATGGAGGATACCGCCGCCTTGTCATAGCGCTCCGGCATCAAAAATGAGAGAGAGCCGTTGGAGACGCACAGCAGGGACAGGGTAATGACCATCACGGAGGTGGTCCAGATAGGGATGGGTTCCAAAATCCAGAAGAGCGCCGCCATGACGAACATGGCGATGACGCGGATTTCAATAGGGCTTAATTGGATTCCCCATGAAGCGAAAGGCAGGAAGAAGACGACTCCTGCGGCGGCCAGGCTGATAGCTGCCTTGAGCAGCTTGTTTTGGGTTTCACTCATGAATAATAGCTGGTAATATGGTTGGCGGGCGGAAGGGTACTTCCCGATTTTACAAATAGAAACTTTTATTTAAAAAAATCATGTCAGAGGGGACGGCTGCCGTTTCCCGGAGCTGGAGCCGGGAGCTTTCTCCGTGATGGGAAAATTGCGCAACCCTATGGGGATATGCGTGTTTAGCAGAGATAAGTCAATCATCCGTTCGGGGGCGCCGATTTGGCCGAGTGTTTCCTCTGTATTAAAAAAATTCTGAAGGTAGTAGGTTCCTCTATAGCCGCGCGACGTCAAATCCCCGCTGATCTGGTTGATTTCCTTTTCCCCGAGAAGGCCAGAGTGGATTGTCGTTCGAACCTCAAACGGGAAATTTCTGTTGATCAGATAATCCAGCGTTTGAGTGAAGCAGGGGAATAAATCCGGACGCCCGGTAATGGAGCCGAACAGTTTTTCCGGCGCTTTGTAATCCAGGGCAATATAATCGCAAAGCCCTTCCTCCACCAGCGTTTTCACCACGCCGGGCCGGGTGCCGTTGGTGTCTATTTTGACTGCGAAGCCAAGCTGCCGTATATTGCGGCAGATAGGGATAAGGTCGGGACACAGCGTGCACTCGCCTCCGGACAGAACCACCCCATCCAGAAATCCCACCCGATCTCTGAGAAAATCAAGATAGTCCGTCCGGTCTCCGGCAGGAGAATCCGTTCCCCTGACCAGGGAGACGTTGTAACAGTACTGACAAAACAAATTACAGCCTCTCAGCCAGAAGATGCAGGCCACCTTATTTGGAAAATCCAGCAAGGTGAGCGGCGTGATGTCTGCTATGCCCCGACCCGTTCCCATCGACTTCGCATATGTTGTTGGGAGAATTATCGCGGCTGTTCCGTTTGGGCGGAGCAGGAGCAGGGGCGGCCCGGTTCCACGAAGTGGACGCGGTCATGGAACTCGCCCTGTTTGCCGGCGTTGAAAGTTTCTACAGGGCGGTGATAGCCCATGACGCGCGTGTAAACGGTGCAGCGGGTCCGGTCCTGTGCGTATTTGCTTAATATTTCCTGTTTGGTCATTGTCGTATTAATGGTTGGGTTTGAAGTCGGGAGCCTATTGGAAAAGGGATTTTATTCATGCCTGTGGATGTGGAGCAGCTCCTCATCGCAGAAGGGGCAGTATTCGTGCTCCCCGCGCAGATAGCCGTGCTTCTCGCAAACGGAGAAGAGCGGGGTGACGGTGAGGTACGGCATGCGGAAGCGGGTCAGCACTTTGCGGACAATGTCCCGGCAGGCTTCCGGGGAGCTGATGGCTTCGTTCATGTACATGTGGAAGACGGTTCCTCCCGTGTAGCAGCATTGAAGTTCATCCTGAAGCTGGAGCGCCCGGAACAGGTCGCTTGTGTGGTCCACGGGAAGCTGGGAGCTGTTCGTGTAATAACGCTGCCCCACGGGGCCGGCCTGGATGATGTCAGGATAGCGTTTCTGGTCTTCGCGGGCGAAGCGGTGCGTGGTGCCTTCCGCGGGCGTGGCTTCCAGGTTGTACAGGTTGCCGGTTTCCTCCTGGTATTCCTGCATTCGCAAGCGGATGAATTCCAGGATCTCTTCAGCAAAGGCCCTGCCTTCTTCAGAGGTAATGTCCATCGTATCGTTGGAGAAATTGCGCAACAGCTCGTTCATGCCGTTGACGCCGATGGTGGAGAAATGGTTGCGGAAGGTGGGCAGGTAGCGTTTGGTGTAGGGGTACAGGCCGCGGTCATACATTTCCTGAACGAAGGCCCTTTTCTTTTCCAGGCAGGATTTGGCCAGGTCCAGCAGTTCTCCCAGCCTGGCGAACAGGGCCTCCCGGTTTTGCTTGAACAGGTAGCCCAGCCGGGCCAGGTTGATGGTCACCACGCCGATGGAGCCGGTCATTTCCGCGGAGCCGAAGAGACCGCCGCCGCGTTTGAGCAGTTCCCGCAGGTCCAGCTGGAGGCGGCAGCACATGGAACGCACGGCATCCGGCTTGTAGGCCCGTTCGTCAGGCACGCGTTCCCCGTGTTCATTGACGGTGTACTGGCTGCCGATGAAGTTCTGGAAGTAAGAGGAACCGATTTTGGCGGCGTTTTCAAACAGGAGAGGCACGTTTTCCCCTTCCCAGTCAAAATCTTCCGTGATGTTGACGGTGGGGATGGGGAAGGTGAAGGGCTGTCCGGTGCTGTCCCCTTCCGTGAGAACTTCGTAAAAGGCCTTGTTGATCAGGTTCATTTCCTTCTGGAAATGCTTGTAGGTCAGTTCCGTCAGCTTGTTTGCCCCGCGTTCCCTCGCCAGGGCGAGCAGGTTCGCGTCTTCTATTCCTTCAAAGAGGTGTTCCCCTCCGCTGAAGGGGGCCTGGTCCCGCAGGTCGCGCGGCACAGTCCAGTCGATCGTGACATTGGTAAAGGGAGACTGTCCCCAGCGCGAGGGTACGTTCAGGTTGTAAACGAAACTGCGGATGTCTTTCTTGATGCGGGGGAAGTCCGTCTGGTCCTTGAAAACGTAGGGCGCCAGGAAGGTGTCAAAGGAGCTGAAGGCCTGGGCGCCGGCCCATTCGCTTTGCAGAATGCCCAGAAAGTTCGCCATCTGGCCCAGGGCTTCCCGGAAGTGGCGGGGCGGTCTGCTGTTCACGCGGCTGCGCACGCCGTTGAATCCTTCATTGAGCAGGTTGCGTAGGCTCCATCCGGCGCAGTATCCGGTCAGGCAATCCAGGTCATGGATGTGGTAATCCCCTTCCCGGTGCGCGGCTCCTTCCCGTGCGGAGTAAACCTGGTCCAGCCAATAGTTGGCGATTACCTTGCCCGCCGTGTTGTTGATGAGCCCCGCATTGGAATACGTGGTATTGGAGTTGGCGGCAATGCGCCAGTCGCTCTGGCCGATATATTCCTCTACCGTCTGCTTGCAGTCCACGTAGGTATTGCCGGAATAAAGGCCGCCAAGCTGTTCGCGCTGCATCTTGTGCAGGAAACGGTAGGTGATGAAGGCCTTGGCCGTGTCAAAATATCCGGAGCGGAACAGGGCGCGTTCAATCATGTCCTGAATCTCTTCCACATGCGCGCTGTCCTGATGGCTCAGCTTGGCTTCCACCTCTTCATAGATGGAACGGTTGTAGGCGGTCCCGGAACTGTGGAAGGCTTTTCTAATGGCCTCTTCAATCTTATAGCCCTGGTATTGTTCCTTTTTCCCGGAACGTTTGATGATGCTTGTTGCCATGGTGGGTTTCTCGCTTGGAAAGGGTGGTGACCGCTCATCCGCGAGCCTGGGCAAAAGCCTGGAAAGACCATAGGCAGGGGCCGACCGCATGTGTGCATTCCCGGAAAGGGAGGGCATGCCGAAGACCTGTGCGTATGTTCATCCTGTCCGCGGGATGGGAATACGGCAGCATCAGGTCGTCTTCTGGCTTCCGGTGCGACATGTGATGGGGACTTCCCGGCTGCCTGGGCAGCCAGTGTCCGGTCCATCGTCTACCGGTTACAGCGGCGCGTCCGCGACGGATTTTCACCGTCTTCCGTTACCTGCGCTGGAACGCAATGAATCACAGAAAGAGACCTCCCGCAAGAAAAATGTATAAATAATGTGTTAAATAATTATTCATATGCTATATATGGTATATGACGGTAGAAAAATGATTGATAACACAGCTTTCTTTTCCGTCATGGCACCATATATGCCCTTGCGTTCCTTTCCCGGTCTGGAGGAGCGCGGAAAAAGAAAAATTCTTGTTACAAGAAAATTCCAGCCTTCTTTTCCCGTATGATATGACATGCGTTTCTTTGCCTTTTCAAAAAATGGATGGAAGAAATACTTTCTGTTGCCGGTCCTTTCCATGCTTTCCGCAGGAACTTCCGTTTCCGGGGCTTCCGCAGACTGGAATGAAAAGACCATCCGGGACAATCTTCAGCTGGTGGCGGAATGGCAGGCGAAGCATCCCAAAAAACGTTCGCCGCTGCATTGGACTTACGGTGCCTTTTATTCCGGCCTGGTGCAATATGGCCTGTCCGTTCCGGAAGGGCCGGGGCTGCCGTTGCTGAGAAAAGCGGGAGAAGAGCAGGAATGGAAGACCCTGAACCGGCATTATCATGCGGACGACCATGCCGTGGGGCATGCCTGGATGGAGATGGCGATGGAAGACGGCAATCCCGCCGCAGCTGAAAAGATTCGCGCCGTGCTGGACAAGGTGATGAACCGGCCTTCCTCCGCTTCCCTCCAATTCCTGACTCCGGGCTGCCAGGACCGCTGGAGCTGGTCGGACGCCCTGTTTATGTCTCCTCCCGTGTTCGTAAAACTGGCGGCCTATACCGGAGACCGCCGTTATCTGGAGTTTATGGATAGGGAATACAAGCTTACCTGCGACTATCTTTTTGACCGGGAGGAGGGCCTGTTTTTCCGGGATTCCCGCTATTTTACCGTTCCGGCGGCAAATGGGAAAAAGATGTTCTGGAGCCGGGGCAACGGCTGGGTGATTGCCGGATTGCCTCTTATTTTGCAGGACATGCCTGCGGACTGGCCTTCCCGCCCCTTTTATGAAGACTTGCTTAAACGTCTGGCGGCAGCCCTGAAAAAATGCCAGTCGCCCGACGGTTCCTGGCATGCGAGCCTGCTGGATCCGGACGAACCTCCCTTGAAGGAGATGAGCGGCACCCTCTTTATCATGTACGGGATGCTGTGGGGAGTGAACCAGGGATATCTGGATGCGGATGAATACCTTCCCTCCATCCGTAAAGCCTGGAAGGCCGCCTGTGATGCGGTCAGCAAGGAGGGCGCGCTGGGCTGGGTGCAGCCTATTGCGGACAAGCCGGGCCATTATTCCGGGAAAGATACGGAGGTGTACGGCGCAGGGGCCTACCTGATGGCCGGGAGTGAGTTGCGTAAATATGTCATTGGCCGGGATCATCCGCGGAAAAAGACCGTGACCGTTACGAATCCCCTGGGCAGGTTCCGCCCTGCTGAAACCGTGTCGGTTCCATGGCCGTCCGGAGGTTCCGGTGATGCCGCCGGCCTTCGCGTTTTTGACGTCCGTCACGGACGTGTCATCCCGCATCAGCTGGCGGATACGGATGGGGACGGAACGACGGATACCCTTTTGTTCCAGAGCAATTTCCGTCCCGGGACGATCCGTGATTTCTGGATTCTGGAGAATTCCTGCTTGGGCGAAGCGCCTTCCGCGGATGTCTGTTTCAGCCGTCCGGTACCGGAGCGGCTGGATGATTTCGCGTGGGAAAATGATCTTACGGCGCACCGGATTTACGGTCCGGCCGTCGCCAGGCCAGCCCCTGAGGGAGAGGGCCTGGTTTCCAGTGGGACGGATGTATGGAGCAAGCGCGCGGGTGCTCCCGTTATCAATGAATTTTACAAACGGGGGGATTACCACCGGGATCACGGTTGGGGACTGGATATGTACAATGTAGGTCCGGGGCGGGGCTGCGGCGGCATTGCCGTGTTCAGGGATGGAAAACCGCATGTGTCTAGAAACTGGGCCGGCGCCCGGACATTGTACAATGGCCCGGTCCAGACTGCTTTTGAGGTGGTTTATGCACCGTGGGACATTGGCGGCGGCGTGCGTGTGGCGGAGACGCGAAGGGTGACGCTGGATGCGGGAAACCGTTTCTCCAAAGTCCGCAGCGTCTTGAACGTCCGGGGGACTGAAACGGTGAAGGCCGGTGTGGGAATGGATACCGGAAAGCGCAGAAATGATTATGAAGCGGTTATGGAGGACCGGGAGTCCGGCGGCCTGATGACCGCATGGAGCAGGCCCCGGAAGGATGACGGATGCCTGGGAACCGCCGTAATCGTGCCCTGGGTTCCGGAAGGCCGTGCGGTGGATACGGAAGGCTGTACCTACTTGCTCAGGAAGGTCGCGAACGGAGAACCCTTTGAATGGTACATGGGGGCGGTTTGGGACAAGGCTTCTCCCATTCGGTCCGCTGCCGGCTGGGAAGCGGAGGCGCGCCGTGTCCGGGAGTGCATCGGCCATCCTCTGCAAGTCCGGGTGCGGTAGGAGCCGCCGCATCCTGTTGTTTCTCGCGGAGCGCGTGGCGGCTTCCTTTTGCTACGGCTGCGGCGGTGCGGGAATGGGCTGCCATTCCGCCAGCGTTTCCGGCTGGAGGGGGGCCGGAGTTTCCCGCGCGTCCGGAGAAGCCAGATTCAGGTCGTTCCTGACGATTTCCGACCGGATGGAAGCCAGGGAAAGAAGGGTATGGAAGATGTGGTCGTGGGAGACGGCTTTCAGCCGGTTGGCTTTCAGGGCGCGCACCATGTCCGGATAGCGTGAGGCGAAGGCGTCCGAATACCAGATGAACATGGCAGGCCGGTAAACAGGCGGCAGGATATGGCCCTGGAACATTTTTCCTTCCTCTCCCAGCGCTACGCCGTGGTCGGAGCAGTAAAAATAAATGGCGGGCCTGTTCTTCAACAGTGCAATCATGCGGTGAATGGAGGCATCCAGGTCGACGATGGAATTGTCATAGGCATTGACGGTTTCTTCCAGACGGGCCTTGGGGTCGTCCATATTGCAGGATGCCGGGGTAAAACGTTCCGCCTGCGCGGGATAGCTGAACGCCATATGGCTCCCGTTATTGTAAATGATATAAAGCTGCCTGTTGCGGCCGAAGTTTTTCAGGGATTCCTCCATGACCAGGGAAGTTCTTTCCTGCATCATTCCGGGCGTCTGGTGCTGGAGCGGCGTCTGTCTCCGTTCACGGCAGTTCCGTGTCAGGATGCCCAGGGAATAATCATGAATGGAATCTCCGCTCAGGTCCATGATACGGACGGTGCGGAATCCGTGTTTGTTGAACAGGTCAATGAAGGAGGAGTGACCGGGAGTGCGGCGGCACAGTTCCGCATCCGTAAACATGCCGATGGCGGAAATTCTGGTCACGATGCCGAAGGAAGTGGCGTGGGGGAAGGAAACGACGTTGGGCTCTCTGGAAAGCCGGGGCATTGTGTTCCGATGGTAACCGTTCAGGGGAAGATGGTCCCCCCGGACACTCTCCCCCATGTGGAAAACCACGGCCAGGTCGTCTGGGGCTTCGCACTGGGAAAGGGGCTCCGCGCAGGACGGAAGGTTCCGCAATGTGTTGAAACGCCCCGCATCCTGGGTGATGTATTCGTCCGCCAGTTTGCACGTCATTGCAATATCCACGAGAGGCCAGCCTTTGGCCTTGTCAGACGTGTAGTAAAGATAAAGGGGTTCCGAGCTGTAGGAGGCTGCCGGAATGCTCAGCAGCAGAAGGGCCGCGTACAGGCCCCAAATGCATGCCAGTGCGCCCCACGTGGCTTTTTGGCGCAGGGAACGGCGGCTCCAGTAGATGGCCAGGTAGATAAACCCGGCCAGAAGCAGGGTTCCTGCAATGGAAGCGGGGGTGCAGAAGGCGCAGGCTTCCTGGAAATTGGTCTCCGCCATGCTGGAAAGCACGGAAAGGTTCAGAACCAATCCGTACCGCATCTGCATCATGTACAGGCCCGCATTGAACAGAATGATGGCGGGAAGAAGGACATAGGCGGTGAAGCGGTATTTCAGGCAGAGAAGAATGGTGCCGCAGAGCAGGGATGCGGAGCAGGCGATGCCCATGCTGCTCATCAGCAGGCTTTGGCCATCGTTGAGCACATAGGGATTGGCCGCCAGCGCCGCCGCAAGCCCGGCTGCCCACAGGCAGCGCATGCGGCGGGGAATGAACGCGGCGCGCAGAGCCTGGCAGACAGCGGCCGACAGGCCGTATGCGGACGGATACCGTTCTGCGGAACCGGCGGATGCATGGGGAGGGATCATCGCAAAGGAGGGATAAAGAATGCTTCCTGCTTAAAAAGGCGGAAGAAATTATAAGAGTTTCAGAATAAATCGCAAGCAGAATGTAGGAGAAGCTTTTCGCGGAGTGGCCGCCTCCGTAAAAAGGGAAGGGTTTTCTTCCATGGACTGCTGCAGCAAAAACAGAAAACCGCCCGGAATGTTCCGGGCGGTTTTTAGGTGCCGTGGATGGCCTCCGGTGCTCAAACGGAGTTTATCCGATGACGAGGAATTTTTCAGCCTTGGTGCCGCAGAGGGGGCACGCATCCACGCCTTCCAGAGATTTGAACGTGTCTCCGCAAACCAGGCATATCCAGTATTGCCTGGGCAGGGAACTGGTATCTCCGCTTTCCAGGGCCTTCAGGGCGACGGAATAAAAATCGGCATGTTCTTTTTCTGCTTCCGTGGCCCACGTGAAGGAACGGACGGCGGCTTTCTGCCCTTCTTCTTCCGCCACAGCGATGAATTCCGGATACATGCTTTCAAATTCATGGGTTTCCCCGGCAATGGCGGCTTTCAGGTTTTCCGCGGTGGTTCCTACATGGATCTGGATATCGATGGGCTCCATTGTTGCCCCCAGCTTTTCCAGAACCTTGTTGTGGTTGGCGGCGTGGACGGATTCCGCCTTGGAGGCGGCTTCAAACAATTTCTGAATAAGGGGCTGCCCTTCCTGGGCGGCTTTGGCGGCATAGGCCGCGTAAGTGGCGGAGGCGGTGCTTTCGCCCGTAATGGCAGCTTTCAGGTTTTCTATGGTCTTAGTCATCGGAAATAAATTTATAATAATTCTAAAAAGATGCAACTAAAAAAATCCTTCAAGGGAGGAAAAAACGCAAATTCCTCTTTCTGCGGCATCACGGGGAGCCGTTACACAATGATTCATTGACGCATGCATGGCGAACCTGTACAACGGAAACGTTATGAAGAGCATTGTAACAATTAGTTCGGCATGTGCCCTGGCATTTGCAGGTATGGCTTCCGCCCAGGATGCCCCGGCTCCGGCACCCGCCGCTGAAACTCCTGCCGCGCCCGTTGCGCCGGCCGCTGAAGTTTCCAAGGAAGCGAAGGAAGCCGCTGATCAGATGCTGGCGTTGATGAAGGAAATGTCCGCCACGCTCAGCACGGTGAAGGACAAGGCCACTGCAGACGCAGCTGCGGAAAAGATGGCAAAAATCAATGAAAAGGGGGAAGCCCTTTCCAAGAGCGCCCAGAAGGTTCAGGCTGAAATGGATGCCGCCATGCAGGCGCGCCAGGCCGAGCTTCTGCCCATTTTCATGGGCATGATGACTGACATGCAGCGTTTGCAGCAGGCCGACTTTTACGGAAGCCAGGCCCTGAAGGACGCCATGAAGCAGACCGGCGCTACCGGTCCGGAAGAAGATGTGGAAGTGGAGGAAGATGTGGAGGTAGAAGCAGTTCCGGCCCCCGCTCCCGTCCAGAAGGAAGCGTCCGCCCCCGCCGCCAAGTAACTTTCTTTTTCAGGATTGTCTCTCCTCCGGCATTGCGAGATGCCGGAGGATTTTTTTATGGCAGGGCCGTCTGAAAAAGCCTCCGGGGGGTGACGCAGGAACCTGCGGTATGCCTGGCCGAATGGGAGAGGACGGTGTCCGGAGTTTGCCGGAACATTTGAAGGAGGCTGAAAACAGGCAGGCCGCCTCCGTTTCCGGTGCGGCCTGCCGGGTAGTGATGAATGAATGGCCAGACCTGTTATTTGGCCTTTTTCTTCTTGGCAGCGGCTTTGGCGGGCTTGGCTGCCGTTTTTGCGGCCTTGGCGGGTTTTTCCGCCGGGCATTCGTTGACGGAGTTCCAGGACCAGTCCCATTTGTCCACGTTCATGGCGCAGGCGGTCAGAAGCGCTACGGAAGCGTCCAGGTCGTCTTTGTGAGCCATTTCAATAACCTGGTGCACATTGCGGGTGGGAACGGAAATGGCCCCGGCAATGGAACCGCCCGGAACGAATTTCTGCATGGCTCCGGCATCCGTGCCTCCCGCCGGCAGCATTTCCGTCTGCCATTTAATTTTGTTGGCGTCTGCCATGGCCTTCATGAACTTGACCATGCGGCGGTCTGCAATGACGGAACCGTCATACAGCTTGATGGCGGCGCCTGCGCCCAGGTGGGAAACCTGGTCGTGCGCCGGAGTTCCGGGAATGTCACAGGCGATGGTGACGTCCAGGGCAATGGAGAAATCCGGTTGGATGTCCAGCGTGCCGGCCTGCGCGCCCCTCAGGCCCACTTCCTCCTGAACGGTAAAGGCGGCCACGAAGTTGCAGGAGGGTTTCTTCCTGGAAGCCTTAATGGCGCGGAGGGCTTCAATCAGCACGTAGCATCCGGCTCGGTTGTCCAGAGATTTGACGTTCACGCAATCCCCCATTTCCACCAAATCCCGTTCACGGGTAACGGAGTCGCCTACGGAAACGTATTTTTCCACTTCCTCCTTGCTCATGCCCAGGTCAATGAAGAAGTCGGTCACTTCCGGCAGCTTGGTGCGTTCCGCCGGGGACATGACGTGGATGGGTTTCACGCCCATGACGCCGATGAGGTCTTTTTTACCGTGGACGATGACGCGCTGGGCCGTCAGCGTCTTGGCGTCAAAGCCGCCCAGAGGCAGGAATTTGATGAACCCCTTGTCGTCGATGTGACGGACCATGAACCCGATTTCATCCATGTGGGCGGCGGCCATCATGGTTTTTTCCGTGTTTTTGCCTTCCACGATGGCAATCACGCTGCCCATGTTGTCCACGCGCACGGCGTCCACCAGCGGGGCCACTTCCTGGATGATGAAATCGCGGATTTTGTCTTCAAACCCCGGAGCGCCCGGAGTCACGCAAACCTGACGAAGCAGTTCCAAATTCATAATGCCGCCAATGTAATGGTTTTCATGAAGGTTGGCTAGCCCATAATGCGGCCTCCGGAAGGAGGCGCCGCAGGAACCCGTCTGCCGTGCTTAACGGCGTTCCCGCGTAATGACGGCCTCCGGCTGTGCGGGGGCTCCATTGTCCGGTCTTTTGTAATTGACGCCGCGGGCGTCCAGGAAGGGAAGCTGGCGGTCGAGGCGTTTACGGAAATCTTTCTCATTTTTTAGCTCCTGCGGGGTCCAGGCAACTTCCGCCAGCGCCAGGGCGCGGGGGAAGACATGGTATTCCCATTTCGGCAGGTTCGGGATATATTCCGTCCAGATGTTCGCCTGGCAGCCCAGCACCTGCTTTTCCCGTTCCCGGGGCGTTCCCTGCGGGACGGGGTCCAGCCCATAAACGCGCTGCCAGGTCAGGTTGTCGTTATTGATGGTTTCATACTCCGGTACTGAAGGTTTGCCGGGCCCCTGGTCATAGTCAAAGTACAGGTGGCTGTTGGGCGTCATCACAATATCGTTGCCCCGTGCCAGGGTTTGTGCGGCGATGTGCGGCATTTGGCTGCGCCAGACCATCATGGTAGCGGTGGGGGAAAGGCCCCCTTCCTGGATTTCATCCCAGCCAATGAGCCTTTTTCCGCGGTTATTGATCATTTTTTCCACGCGGCGGATGAAGTAGCTCTGGAGTTCGTGTTCATTGGCCAGGCCGTTGTCCTTCATGATCCGCTGGGCGGAGGGAGACTGTTTCCACTGGTTCTTGGGCGCTTCATCCCCTCCGATGTGGATGTAGGGGCTGTCCGGGAACAGGGCGCATATTTCATCAATGACGTCTTCCAGAAAACGGAAGGTTTTTTCCGTGGGGGAGAAGGTATAGGAGTGCACGCCCCAAGTTTCCTGCACCCTGGGCGCATAGCCCGGGATGTCCGTATTCCCCAGTTCCGGATAGGCGGCGATGGCTGCGGAGGCATGGCCCGGCATTTCCACTTCCGGAATGACGGTAATGCCGCGGTCTTTGGCGTACCGTACCACATCCCGGATTTCATCCGCGGTGTAATGGCCGGAGTAGGGGATGCCGTCTCCCTTATTGCGGTTGCCGATGACGGGGGATTGAGCCCGGGCGCCTCCCACGGTTGTCAGCCTGGGGTACTTGGCGATTGGGAGACGCCACCCCTGGTCGTCCGTCAGGTGCCAGTGCAGGGTGTTGAATTTATACCGTTCCATCAGGTCCAGCACTTTTTTGATGTCCCGCACGGGCATCATGTGGCGGCAGCTGTCTACCATCAGGCCCCGCCATGAAAAGCGGGGCTGGTCTTTTACGTCCATCCGGGGCAGGGCCGGAGCTCCGTTTTTGTCGGCAGCGATGCTTTGAACGAGGGATTGAAGGGCATACAGGGTTCCGTTCACGGAACCGGAGGCAATGGAGATGGAATCCGGCGTTACGGCAAGGCGGTAGCCTTCCCTGCTCAGGGAAGCGTCTTCCGTAAAGATGATGTCCGCATTGTTTTTAACCAGCACCGTATTGATTCCATTATCGCGGAAAATCCGTTCCGCCTGCCTGGAAAGCGGATTTTCTTCCGGGAGCCTGACGCCGTTTTTCAGGGAAAAGCCGCTTTCTCCGGTTTGGGCGCGCAGGGCGGCGGGCCGGGGAATCATATGGGGCGCTTCGAGAACCGGAGCGGATGGGGCACCCCAGCAAAGGGAAAACAGGCTGAAAACCGTGGCAGGAAAAATACACTTGGAAATCATAGCGTACGTAAATACGCGGCATTTTCCGGAAAAATTCCGTTTCGGGGTTATTTTTGCAAATGCAGAGAAAACCGGCATATGAAAATAGCGGTTGTTCCGCCCGGGCGCCTGTGAGAGTATTCCCGCGCTATGAATGAAGCCGCTTCCCCCCGCATCAGGAAGACGATGGTATTTGTGCTGCTGGCGCTTTTTCTGGGCCAGTTCGGAAGCGGTGTGTATGATCTCATTTTCAGCAATTTCCTGCGTGATGCCCAGCATCTTGACGTGGAGATGCGCGGACTGATTGAATTCCCCCGGGAATTGCCCGGCATTCTGTCTTTTTTTGTGGTCAGCCTGCTTTTCATGTTTAATGAGGTCCGCATGGCCGGGGTGGCGTGCCTGCTGATGTTCGGCGGCATGTACGCGCTGGCTTTCTGCGGCGCCGGAACCAGCCTGTGGACTTTGTCTGCGTGGATTTTGACGGTGAGTCTGGGTCAGCATATCCTGATGGGCATGATTGACACCATTGTCATCCATACGGCGAGGCCGGAAAACCGCAGTCTGCGGCTCGGCCAGATGAAGGCTCTGGGAACGGCGGCCGCGCTGCTGGGCGCGCTGTGCGTGTGGATCAAGTGGAAATTCAATCAATCTTTTGCCGTGGACTTTTTCGTCACGGGGGGCGTGTGCCTGCTGGCATCCCTGTTCCTGAGCCGGGTGAAGACGCCCGTCTTCCCGCAGCGGCGCGGATGGAGGCAATGTTTCGTCTTCAAGCGCAGATATGCCGTTTATTATGGATTGGAAATTCTGCACGGCATCCGCAAGCAGCTTTATCTGACCTTCGGTTTCTGGCTGATGGTCAGTACGCTGGGCCAGTCTCCCGGATATATCGGAAAAACCCTGCTCATGGCCGGCGTCATCGGGCTGGTCACTCAACCCCTGATCGGCTGGAGCATCAAGCGCTACGGGGAACGGAAGGTGACGATTTTCGACAGCGTGGCGCTGTCCCTCCTGTGCCTGGCATACGCCTTCGCTCCGGAACTGCTGCCCCTGCATTGGGCCGTGGGAGTAGTGACCGCCTGCTTTGTCCTGGACAACCTGCTGTTTGCCCTAGGCATGGCCCGGAGCACCTACGTGGCCCGCATCTGCGAGAAGCCGGAGGACATTACGCCAAGCATTTACACCGGGCTGGCCATCAATCATGTGGCTTCTATCGCTTACGGCGTGCTGGGCGGCGTGATCTGGATGAATACGGGCGGCCCGCAAGCGGTGTTCCTGATAGGCGGTGCGGCTACCGTCGGGGCTGGGCTGGTGGCGCGGCGCATGGACAGGCCGCAGCCTTGACCGGGCGCCTAACGCACGGGTTTGTCCGCACCTTTTTTAAGGGCGTTCATAATCTTGTTGAAGATATCCGTATTTTCATAAATGCCGGTGAAGTCGCCGCTTCCCGCGCCGAAGGCATACACCGGAACAGCCACGCCGTCATGACTGCCGGAACCGAACCGGCCCGTTATTTCCCCCTGTTCCCGGCTGCCGCCCGTGAGAGCGAACGCGCCCGTATTATGGTCCGCCGTGATGACGACCAGGGTGCCGGGGTGTTTGGAGGCCCAGTCAAGCACGGCTCCCGCAGTCCGGTCAAAATCAAGGAGCTCTTCCATCATTTCTTCCAGATTGTTGCTGTGGGCCGCCTTGTCAATGTTGGACCCTTCAATCATCAGGAAAAATCCGTTGGGATTCCGGGAAAGGGTATCCAGGGCTTTCACTGCGGCCTGGCGGAAAACGTCGCCCCGTTTGGAGGGAGGGGGAAGATTACCCGGAGCGGCGACAACCAGCGTTTTTCCGGAAGGCAAGGCTCCGGCTTTTTCCCAGGAGCGGGCGACACGGTAGCCCTGCGCCTGCATTTCCTGGAAAATATCCCTGCCGTCCGGCCTCTGCGTGAAGTATTTGCCGCCGCCGCCAAAGATGAAATCGGCGCGGGAACGGGGGTAATCCCCGATGATGCCGTAAGCATCCGATCTTTTTTCATTATTGGCGCAGAAAGATGCCGGGGTGGCGTCATTCAGCTCGCAGGTAGCGATGACGCCGGTGGATTTGCCCATGTCCGCAGCCTTGTCCACCAGGGAATCCAGCTTGTTGCCCCTGGGGCATACGGCGACCCGATGGTAAAGCGTCTTGGTTCCTGTCGCCATGGCGGTGCCCGCAGCGGCGGAGTCCGTGACCAGCTTGTCCGCGCACCATGTTTTGGAAATGCCCGTAACAGGACAGTTTTCAATAAACAGGCGGCCTCTGTTGGCCGCCCATGCCGCAGAAAGGTGATGAATGCCCATTCCGTCCCCAATCATCAGAATCACGTTGGTGACGGGAAGGCTGCGGTCAGGTTCCGGGATTTCCGTCACCGGATAGGGGCGTTCCAGAATGAAGCGCTGGTTTTCCGCCGCCGGAAGCAGGGACGGGGCAAGAAAGAGGGCAAAGGCTAAAAGGCGCAGCGGAGAAGTCATGCAATCACTTTCCCGTTTGCGGCGGAACAAGTAAAGAGGAAAAAACATGCCGGTCCCGCATGGAACCGGCATGAACCGTTCAAAAGAACTTATTTGGCGTCCGCCTGTTTTTGCAGGATGTCCCGGATCTGTTCCAGAAGGACGACGTCATCCGGCTTGGGAGCAGGGGCGGCCGGAGCTTCTTCGCTCTTGCGCCTCAGGGCTCCGATCAGCTTGATGGCTACAAAGACGGAGAAGGCGATGATGAGGAAGTCAATGGTCGCCTGGAGCAATTCACCGTATTTTAATTCCACATCGCCCAGTTTCAGCACCAGGTATGCCAGGTTGACCCCGGAAGTAAGGTAACCGATGATGGGGGTGATAATGCTGGAGACGAAGACGGAGACGATTTTATTGAATGCGCCGCCGATGACGACGGCCACCGCCAGGTCAATAACGTTCCCTTTAAGGGCGAATGCCTTGAATTCTTCCAGAAAGCCTTTGAGGTTGAAAAAATGAGCCATAGTGGATTATTGCTGGTTGCGGTGGTTATTCTGCCGTTAAAATGATAAAAGAAAAGAAAAATGAATGAGCGGCGGACAAAGATGTGACTGTCTTCCGGGGTAAAATGCGGCAATCATGACGTGGTTCCCAAAAAAATCATTTACAGACGGGGCCAGAAGAGCAAACTACGCCCATATTACCTTAACTTATGAACACAGAAGAAAAGCTCAACCAGTACGTACTCCATTCCTATGGCCGTTATCCCATGGCTGCCGTCCGCGGAGAAGGCTCCCGACTGTGGGACAGCACGGGGAAGTGCTATCTGGACTTCTGTGCCGGCATTGCGACCTGCGTGCTCGGGCACTGCCATCCTGCGGTGACGCAGGCCCTGCAAAAGCAGGCCGCCACCCTGGTGCACTGCTCCAACCTGTACCAGATCCCCCAGCAGGCGGATCTGGCGGAATTCATCGTGACCAAATGCGTGGAGCGCCCGGGAAAAGTCTTTTTCGCCAACAGCGGTGCGGAGTCCAATGACGGTTTAATCAAAGTAGCGCGCCGTTACGGGCACCGCAAGCCCCAGCCGGACGGCAAGCCCCGTTATGAGGTGCTTACGTTCAACAAATCCTTCCACGGGAGGACGCTGGGCAGCATGTCCGCCACGGGGCAGGATAAAATCAAAATCGGCTTTGACCCCATGCTGCCGGGATTCCGCCATTTGCCTTTCAACGATCTGGAAACGGCCCGCGAAGCCATCAGGCCGGAAACGGTGGCCTTCATGCTGGAAACCGTCCAGGGAGAAGGAGGGGTCAACTGCGTGACTCCGGAATTTCTGCGGGGCCTGGCGCAGTTATGCAGAGAGCACGATCTTCTTCTGCTGATGGATGAAGTGCAGTGCGGCTTTGGCCGCTGCGGCGACATCATGGGATGGCGCGCCGTAGCTCCGGATGTGGAACCGGACGGCATTTCCTGGGCCAAGGCTCTGGGCGGCGGTTTCCCCATCGGCGGCTTCTGGATTTCCGACCGTGCCATTGACGGCCAGGGTACGGAGCTTTCCTCCATCATGGATCCCGGCTCCCATGGCTCCACGTATGGAGGCAACCCGCTCGGCACTGCGGTAGGCCTGGCCGTGCTGCGGGAAGTTGTTTCCCAGGGGCTCCCGGAGCGGGCGCGGCGCCTGGGCGCGGAAATTCGCAGGGAAATAGAATCCTGGAACCTGCCTGTTGTTCAGGGCGTGCGTGGCCTGGGCCTGTTGCTGGGCATTGGCCTGAATCCGGAAATGGTAGCCGCGCCGGAGGGCAAGACGATCGCCTCCGTAGTGGTGGAGGCCCTGCGGCAGGAAGGGTTGCTTTCCGTTCCCGCCGGGCCGGAAACCGTTCGTCTGCTGCCGCCGCTGAATGTCAGTGAAGAGGAAATCCAGCAGGCTCTGGCCATCATCAGGCGCGTGCTTAAAACGTACGCCAAATAGAATACAGCCCTTATTTGCTTTATTGTTATGAAGGAAGAAGCCATTAAAGCCCCCGGCAGCACGATAAAGCAATATTCCATCATGCTCCAGAACCGGGTGGGGGCCCTGACCGCCCTCCTCGGCCTGCTGGACATGCACGGCATTTTCTGTTTGGGATTCAGCATGCAGGACTGCCATGAGGCGACTATTGCGCGCCTGATTGTCAGCGATCCGGAAAGGACGTCGGAAATTTTTCTGGAGAAAGGTATTTGCTATACGGAGTCCGGGGTGCTGGTGGCGGTGCTCCGCCATGGCCCTGCAGACCTCAAAAAATGCCTGGATGCGCTGTATGCCGCGGAAATGAACGTCAACTTTCTCTATCCCCTGCTGCCTTGCGTGGGGCGGGGGTCTCTGGTGGCTCTTCACGTGGAGGATCTCAACTTCGGGCGCACCGTGCTGAATTCCAGCGGCATCAAAGTCCTGTTCCAGCAGGACCTCAGCCGGTAGGAACAGCCGTTTTTCCTTTCTTCCCCGCTGCCCTGTTCAGGAGTGTTTTCTCCAAGCGCCTCAAGGGGTTGCCCGGCTTTTTCGCCTTGACGGGAGGGGAAAACATGGTATGGTACGGGCCGCATGGCAAAAGTACCCGTAATCAATCTTCGCAAGGGACACGCGGTCAATTACAACAATGACGTTTGCGTTGTAGTCAGCATGGAGCACAAGTGCCCCCCCCGCATGGCTTCCTATGTGCAAATGAGCATCCGCAGCATTTCCACTAAAAAGGTGTATAACCTTCGCCTGACTTCCAATGAATCCCTGGAAGGCGTCAACCTCGCCCGTGAGGAATATGAGTTCAGCTACATTGACGGCATGGGTTATCACTTCATGAATCCGGATACATACGAAGACATCACCGTGTCTCCGGAAATCGTGGAACCCGTCAAGGATTATCTGATGGAAGGCAATATCTACATCCTGCTTTTCACGGATGAAACGGTCGTTTCCGTAGAACTCCCCGCCGCCATCACCATGGAAGTGGCGGAAGCTCCTGAAGGCGTCAAGGGCGACAGCGCGAACAATGTTTACAAATCCGCCACGATGACCACCGGACTGGTGGTGCAGGTGCCCCTTTTCATCAAGCCCGGTGAAAAGATTTCCGTAAAGACGGAAGACGGTTCCTATCTGGGCCGCGTAAACTGAGTTGCCCCTCTTTCTGTTCTTTGAAGAGCCCCGTCCGGTTTGTCCGGATGGGGCTTTTTTCATGCCGCAATGCCTGACCTTTTTCCTGTTTCCGGAAGAGGGCGGTTAACTTTTCCGCGCGGTATGGAATGGTTCCTTTATGGGGGGAATCCTTTTTCTGGTAAATGCGAACGTAGTCTATTTCATATTTCTGGGGCAGCGGCAGTTTGTCCAGATCTCCGCCGGTGGCGCCCAGAGCCAGGTTCAGGATGATGAAGTGAGGCTGCCGGAAGGGATTGGCGACTTCCTTGTAAGAGGCGTTGACGGTATTATCCAGGGGAGTCCGGTTCAGCAGAATATCGTCCGCATACAGGCGCACTTCCTTTTCATCCCAGTCCATACGGAAGACATGGAAGCTGTCCGCCCAGTCCGCGTGTTTTTCCTGGAGCCATTTGAGCGGCGTGTAAGTGGTACTCCATTTGGCCACGTCCTTTTTGGGGGAGCCCCAGCAGAGATTGGCCAGATAGGTGGACTGGTAGTACTCCATGATGTCTATTTCCCCGCACATGGGCCACTTTTCCTTGACGCCCAAGGTCCAGAAAGCAGGCCACATGCCTTCCCGCGGGCTGAATCTGGCCCGGATTTCAAACCGCCCGTACAGCCAGGAAAATTTGCCGCGCGTCGTCAGGGAGGCAGAGGTGTATTCCGCCTCTTTCCGTGTCGTCTGCCAGTTTTTTCCCTCCGGATCGTAATGGGGGTTGGCATGTTTTTCCTTCCTGCCTTCAATAATCAGCATGCCGTCTTTGCAATAGGCATTTTCCGGCTGGTACCATTGCGCTTCCTTGTTGCGGACGAAACCGTGTTCGTAATTCCATTTGGCAGGGTCCGGACGGCCGTCTTTGTCGAATTCGTCGTGCCAGACGAGTTCATAATCGGAATAATCCGCTTTTTCCACGACTCTCTCCGTTTTTTTGACGCCGTCACCATGGAGGGTGTAAAGCTGGGCGTGGAGGGGGGTGGACAACAAGGCCGCACTGGCCAGGATGTTGAATAGAGGAGGAATGTTCATGGAAGAAAGTAAAGGTGTTTGTTACTGGTACGGGGCCGCGGGCGTTTTTTTGTCATTTTTTATCAGAGGGGGCTGAAGCCGCGAAAGCGGCTTGAGGAACGGAATAAATGTGTTAGGTTCGGCTAACAGTATGGGGTCTTGTCTGGACCCGGAACATCAAACATTCCGTTTTAATGACAATGGAAGAAAAGAACTATCTTGTTTCCGGTATGCATTGCGCCGGGTGTGCCGCCAAGGTGGAGCGCGCCGTGGAAGGATTGGAGGGGGTGGAGCGCGTAGAGCTGAATTTGCTGACGGGGAAGATGACCGTCTTGTTTGAAAAGCCTGATTCCCCCGCCATGGAGCGGATAGCTCCGGTGGTGGAGAAAGTCGGTTTCCGCCTGGCGGACTGGAAGGAGGAGCCGCTTGCCGGAACGGAGAGGGAGGAAAGGCTGGAACAGGAGGAAACGGGCGGCTCCCGCCTCGTTTGGTCCATTCTGCTGCTGGTTCCTTTGATGTATTTGTCCATGGGCCCCATGTGGCACTGGCCCGTTCCGGGAGGGAGTTGGGGCCTGTGGATGAATTGGTGGACACAAGGCATTCTGGCGGGCGCCGTCCTGTGGCTGAACCGGCATTATTTGATAAACGGCGTGCGGCAGCTTGTGGCGCTGTCTCCCAATATGGATTCCCTGATCGCCATCGGTTCCGGCTCCGCTTTTCTGTATGGGCTGTATTTGCTGGTTGCGGGGATGTGGCAGGGTTTCAGTGTGGAGGGAATGGAGCTGTATTTTGAATCTGCGGCCATGATCGTCACCCTGATTTCCCTGGGGAAATACCTTGAACGCCGCTCTTATCGGAAAACGAATGCCGCCGTAAAAGGGCTGGTGAAGCTGGTCCCCCAGGAGGCGCTGGTATGGCATGACGGCGCGGAGCGCGCCGTTCCACTGGATGAAATTCGTTCCGGGGACCTGGTGGTGGTGAAAACCGGGCAGCGGATTCCGGTGGACGGCATGATTGAAGAGGGGCAGGCGGCTCTGGATGAATCAGACCTGACGGGGGAAAGCATGCCGGTGGACAGGGCGGCGGGGGACCGGGTGATCAGCGGAACGTTCAACCGGGCCGGGTATCTCAAAATCCGCGCGGAACGCGTGGGCGGGGATTCCACGCTGGCCCGCATGATCCGCCTGGTGGAACAGGCCAGCCAGTCCAAGGCGCCCATTGCGCGGCTGGCGGACCGGGTATGCTATTTCTTTGTCCCTGCGGTCATTGCCGTTGCCCTGGTATCGCTGGTTGGGTGGATGGCTGCCGGGGAGGGTTTTTCCTTCGCCCTCGCCAGGGCAATTGCGGTGCTGGTGATTTCCTGCCCCTGTGTCCTGGGGCTCGCTACGCCTATCGCCATTATGGTGGGGACGGGCAGGGGCGCGCGGCTGGGCATCCTGTGCAAGTCCGCCGGAGCTCTGGAAGCCCTGAGCCGCGTGGATACCGTCGTTTTTGACAAGACGGGTACCCTGACGGAAGGGGAGCCGCGGGTAGTGGCCGTGCTGCCGGAGGAAGGCATGGATGCGGACGCGCTGGTGGAAATGGCGGCGGCTTTGGAACAGGGTTCGGAACATCCTGTGGGAAAGGCTGTTTATGAACACGCCAGGCTTCTGAATTTGCCTGTCCGCGCCGTGGCGGATTTATCCGTAGTTCCTGGCCGCGGCATTGCCGGAACGGTGGATGGGGTGCCTTATGCGGTGGGCAATTCCGGATTCATGCAGGATAAGGGAATTTCCTGGAAGGAGGATGAAAGCCGCCTGCGGGAGTTCATGCGGCAGGGCGCGTCCCCGCTGTATGTGGGCAGGGGCGGATGCCCTGCCGGCGTCATCATGGTGGCGGATTCCCTGAAACCGGACAGCCGTGCGGCGGTGGACAGTTTGAAGCGGATGAACCTGCGCGTCGTCATGCTGACGGGGGACAACGCCGCCACGGCGCGGCACATGGCCGGAGAACTCCACATTGACGAGGTGGTCTCCGACGTGCTCCCGGATGAAAAGGCCTCCCATGTGATGAAGATGGAGGAACGCGGGGACAAGGTGGCGATGGTAGGGGACGGCGTGAACGACGCCCCGGCTCTGGCTTGTGCCCGGGTGGGCATTTCCATGAAGTCCGGAACGGAGCTGGCGATGGAATCCTCCGACATCGTGCTGATGAAAAGCAACCCCGCAGGCGTGGCGGAAGCTGTCCAGCTGGGCCGCACCACGCTGCTCATCATCAGGCAGAATCTTTTCTGGGCTTTCTTTTACAACATCATCGGCATTCCGTTGGCCGCCGGGTGTTTATATCCCGCCTTCGGCCTTACGCTGAATCCCATGATTGCCGCCGGGGCGATGAGTTTGAGTTCCCTGTGCGTCGTATTCAATTCCCTGAGGCTGCGGGGTTTCACCCCACGCCTAGGGCGCCTGGGGAAATAGGGCGGCCTCTCCCCCACCGGCGTTTCCCGTTCAGGAGGGCTGCAGCAGGGCCTGGGCCAGCGTGCGTGCGTGGTCTCCGCCGCCGCCCAGCATGCGGACCAGTTCATCCACCCGTTCTTCATGGCTCACCTCCCGCAGGCAGGAGATGGTGCGGTTGCCCGCGGATGCTTTCTGAACCAGGTAATGATGGGAGGCCAGGGCCGCCACCTGCGGGAAGTGCGTGATGGAGATCACCTGGTGCCTGTTTCCGAGCTGCTGCATCTTGAATCCCACAGCCCGCGCCACTTCTCCGCCCACGTTGGCGTCTATTTCGTCAAATACCAGCAGGGGGGTGGCATCCTTGTGGGCCAGGGCGCTTTTAATCGCCAGCATGATGCGCGCCAGTTCCCCGCTGGAGGCAATCAGACGGAGAGGCTTGGAGGGTTCTCCGGGATTGGGGCCAAACAGGAATTCCACCGTTTCCATTCCCTGTGAACCCGGTTCCTGAAGGGGGGAGAGGCTCACTTCAAAGACGGCCTGGCGGAATCCCAGCTCCCGGGAGTGCCTGACAATGGAAGCCGCCAGCCTGGGCGCGGAGTCCTGGCGCGCTCTGGTCAGAGCCTGCCCGGCGGCGTCCATCTGCTTGCGCAGGACGGCGATGGAGGCCCTCAGCTCTTCCAGGCGTTCTGTGCGGTGTTCAATGCGGTCCAGGCGGCTGGCCGCCTCCTCCCTCCGGGAGCAGACGTCCTCAAAGGAGGGGCCGTATTTCATTTTCAGAGATTCCAGCAGGTTGATGCGTTCCTCCAGCTGGAAAAGTTCCCGGGGGTCGCAGTCCAGTTCGGCGGAATAATCCGCCAGGCGTCCCTCAATTTCCTTGAGTTCCAAATTCACTCCCGCCAATGGAGCCAGCCACGCGGCGGTGGAGGCGTCCATGCGTTCCAGCTCATGGGCCGCCCGTGTCAATTCCCTCAATTGGGTCCCCAGGCCGGGCACATCCGTTTCCTCCAGCATGGAAAGCATTTTGGAGACCTGTTCCCGGAGCCGGGTGCCGTTGCGGGCGCGTTGCCAGCGTTCTTCCAGCGTGAGCACTTCTTCCGGAGTGAAGGCGGCGGAATCTATTTCATCCACCTGGTGGCGCAGCAGTTCTATTTCCCGTGCGGTGGCCGCTTCCGCATGTTCCAGGTCATCATAGGCCCGGCGCGCATCCTGCCATTGCCTCCAGGCGTCCGAATAGGCGTGCACCAGGGGAGCGTGCTCCCCGAAGGCGTCCAGCAGGGAAAGCTGCCTTTCCTGGGAGACCAGGGAGCGGTAGTCGCTGGGGCCGTGCATGTCCACCAGGCAGGCTCCCGCTTCCCTCAGCAGATTCAGGGTGCACGGGCTGTCGTTCAGGAACTGGCGGTTGGCCGTGGAAGAGATGAGGCGCTTGATAATCAGGTTGCCGTCTTCGCAGGGCGGGACGCCATGCTCGTTCAGAATGGCGTGCACGGGGGAGGATTCCGGCAGATGGAACACAGCTTCCACGCTGCATTGCTGTTCCCCGGAGCGGATGAGCGTCTTGTCCGCCCGTTCTCCCAGCGCCAGGCGTATGGCTCCAATAATGACGGATTTCCCCGCCCCGGTTTCCCCCGTGATGCAGATGAATCCGGAACTGGGTTCCCAGAGCAGCTGGTCCACAAGGGCCAGGTTTTTAATTTTCAGCAATGTAAGCATTCGGGCTTTGGATTTTGAATGCATTATGGCATCATTTGCCTTAAACGCAATCATGACCTCTGTGATGAACATTCTCTTTTTGGGCACAGGAACGTCCACCGGAGTGCCGCAGATAGGCTGCTCCTGCGCGGTCTGCACGTCCCCGGACCCCAGAAACAGGCGGTTGCGTTCTTCAATTTATGTGGAGGCCGCTGGCACCCGCCTCCTGCTGGATTCTTCCCCGGATTTGCGGCAGCAGGCCCTGCGGGAAAATATCACGGATGTGGATGCCGTTCTTTATACGCATGCCCATGTGGACCACGTGGGAGGTTTTGACGATTTGCGCGCCTTCTGCTGGCGCCGGTCCGGCGGCCTGCCCATGTATGCTTCTCCCATGACGGTGGACGCCCTGCGGACCATGTACGGCTGGGCGTTCGTTCCTAAACCGGGGCGGAGCGGGTACGTCAGGCCGGAGCCTCACGAGGTGACGGCTCCGTTCCGTGTGGGGAACGTGCTGGCGACGCCCCTTCCGGTGCTCCATGCCGGGGTGGAGACATATGCCTATCTCTTGGAAGCGGAAGGCCGGAGCCTGGTTTACATGCCGGATGTGAAAAGCATCCCGGCCCCGTCCTTGGAGAGGATGAAAGGAGTGGATTTGCTGATTATTGACGGACTGCGTTATCATCTGCACCCCACGCACATGTGCCTGGAGGAAACGTTGGCCGCCATTGCCGCCGTCCGGCCCCGCCGCGCCGTGCTGACCCACCTGTCCCATGATATGGATTACGGGATTCTTTCCGGCAAGCTGCCGGAAAACGTCATGCCCGCGTATGACGGGCTGAGACTGTCCCTGCCGTAATGCTCACGCTGCATGTTCTCAGGCCATGACTATTCCAGACAATTCTGACCGTCCCGGCGCGCGGATACCGTGCGAAACCAGAAACGTATTCGGCTTTTCCGTAGCCGTCAGTTCCGTGGAAGAGATGTCCGCTGCGCTGGCGGAACGCGCGCTGGAGGCGGAAGCTCCGTTTCTGGTGGCCGCGGCGGATGCCCATGTGGTAACCCTCGGCGTGCATGACCGGGATTACGGGAACGTGCTGGAACGGATGGACGTGATTTGCCCGGACGGTATGCCGGTAGTGTGGAGACTGAACCGGGGGCTTTCTTCCGGGGAAAGGGAAGCGTGCCGCGTGAGCGGGCCAGATTTGATGGAAGCGCTGGTGCGTTCGAATGTGCAATATCCGGGCTTGCGCCATTTTTTGCTGGGCGGGGATGAGAAGCTGCTGGAAGCCCTGTCTGGGGCATTAAAGGAAAAATACCCCGGTTTTCAACTGGCCGGGGCGTATTCCCCTCCGTTCCGCCCTTGGACGGAGGAAGATCTGGAAAACATGCGGGAGGCGGTTGCTTCAAGCGGGGCCAATGTGGTATGGGTGGGGCTGGGCTGCCCGAAACAGGAGCGGTGGATGGCGGAGCAGAGGGAATTGCTGCCCCCCGCGGTTTATGTGGGCGTAGGGGCGGCGTTCGCTTTCCATGCCGGTACGGTGAAACGGGCTCCGCGATGGATGCAGAAGAACGGTCTGGAATGGTTGTACCGCATTTACCGGGAGCCGGGAAGACTGCTCAGGCGGTACGTGAAGCACAACAGCCTGTTCGTGTGGTACGTGCTGACGGGCAGATAGGGCCGTTTTTCCGGTGTGCGTCCCGGAGTAGAGCCGCGGGTTATTTTATCCTTGTGCCGTTTTCGTGCGGCCCTATCATGATTCCGTTTGAACCTGAACGGAAATGGTGGGCGCTCTTCCCTCCTTCGTCCTTAACCTTGTTTTTCTTATGTTCTTTCGCCGTATTCCCCGGAAAAGCTGGTATGAAAAAACTGTGGAACGCGTTTTCAGGGACAGGAAGCTGTGCGTGGAAAAGCTGCTCTCCTTCGGTTTCGTTCGTGTGGAAAGCGGTTTTCTGCGCAGGGCGGCATTGCTGGACGGCCAGCTCTGCATGGAATTGGAAATACACGCGGATGGTTCTGTTCATGCAACGGTGCATGATGCGGACGGGAAGAATATCCGGCATGCTGACCCGGGAACGGAAGACAGGTTGCGGACAAGAATGCTCCGCAGGGAATATGAGGAAGAACTGTGGCATGTGGCGGAATGCTGCTTTGAACCTGATTTTTTCAAGGCGGCTCCCGCCCGGAGCCTCATCGCGCACATCCGTAAAGCTTACGGGGAGGAACTGGAATTCCTGTGGAGGAAGTTTCCGGGGAACGCAGTGGTGCGGCGGAAGGATACGGAAAAATGGTACGCCGCTTTTCTGGCTGTGCCGCGCTTGAAGCTGGGGGGCAGTTCCAAGGAACGGGTGGAGGTTTTGAACCTGCGGGTTTGTCCCGGTGAGTCCGGGATTCTTGCGGATAATCGCAGCCGTTTTCCGGCCTACCATATGAATAAGAAAAACTGGGTGAGCTTCTGTCTGGATGGAACCGTTCCCTTTGAGGAATTGGCTGCGCGCCTGGAAACCAGCCGGAGGCTTGCCGGAAAGTGAGCTCCTCCGGCGCGGGATGTCGGGAGAAACCGTCTTCCCGCCCCCGGATGGACGGCCGGAAAGGGGGTCTTGACCCGGAAAGAGGCGGAGCCTACAGTAAGGGCATGAATATAGAAGAAAAAGCTCTGTCCACCTTCCGCACGGCGCCCTGGCGCCACAACTGCGCCCAGGCCGTCTGCGCGGCCCTGGGCAGGGAGGATTTGCTGGAAACCGTTTCCTCCTGCGGTACCGGAAAGGCTCCAGACGGACTGTGCGGCGCCCTTTACGGGGCGCTGCTGTGTACGCCCGTGCAGTCCAGGGAGGAGCTGAGGCGGCGGTTTGTGGAAAAGCTGGGCTATTCCCATTGCAGGGAATTGAAAAAAGAGGGGTCCGTGCCATGCCGGGATTGCGTTGCCTCTGCGGCGGTTCTGGCTTTTAACCTGAGGGAGTGAACGCAGAATGACACTGCCGGATTCATGGTTTTTCATGAAAAAAGAGTCTATTGGAATGAAACCAGATAGAATAACATCATGAAAAAATTGATCTATATGATAGCGGCAGCGGCCGTTGCGATTCCGGTGGTGGCCCTGGCCCAGGGAGCCTGCGGCAGCGGCTCCTGCTCCAAGGGAGACAAGGACATGGCTGAAGCCAAAGAGCACATGAAAGAGGGCGCCAAGGCTGCCAAGGACGCCGCCTCCGAAAAAATGAAGGAAGGCAGGCAGGCTGCCAGGGACGCCTATGAAAAGGGCAAGGAAACCGCCAAGGATGCTTATCAGGACAGCAGGGACGCCGTTGACCATGCGGCGGACAGGGCTGCCGATAAGGCCGAAGCCGTCGGTGACGCTGTGAAAAACGGTTAACTCAAACGATGAACAATAAAAATATTTGCTTATTATGTGCGAATCCAAGGATCATATGAATAAGGGCTGCGGATGTGCGAACGATGCCGCTTCCGGCAAAATGGAGGAAGGCAAGCACAAGATGAAAGACGCCTGCGAAAGAGGCAAGGAAGCCGTCAAGGACATGGCTGAAAGCGTGAGCGACAAGGCCAAATCCATGATGGACAAGGATAAGAATTCTTAGTCCCGGCGGCGGTTGAAGCAAGCCGTTTCCCATTCTTCCTCCCGTGCGCGGGATGACCTCCCCTTGTCCGGATTTCCGGACGAGGGGATTTTTATGCGGGCCGGTTTTCCGGGGAAGGGGTGTCCTGTTCCACGGGCTGGAGGGCATGCAGGCTGATTTTATGCCTTTTGCATAATTCCTCCACCCGGTCGCGTTCCAGCAAGATGGTTTTGCCCGCTTCCAGGGCGATTTGCCTGACGCCGCATTCCGCGCACGTTTCAATGGTGACGGGGCCGACTGTCGGGATATCAAAGCGCATGTCATGCCCCAGGCGGGCCACTTTGGCCAGCGTGGCCGGTTTGCCGTTGCCCAGTTCCCCTCCGCGGCGTATGCAGTTGTTGGTGCCTTCAATCGCTTCCACGGCGATGACGGTGCCGCCGTGCACGATGACGGACTGCCCGATGTGGAGACGGCTGATTTCCTTGGCCGTCTGCATGCCGAAGCGGGCATCCTCCCATTGTTCAGGCGTGGGAGGCGGTCCGGCGATATGCCCCGGCTGCGGCATGTGCTCCTCCATGTAGGTGGAGGCCGGGAGGATGGTGAAGCCTTCCTTTTCCGCTTCCGTGATGACGGCCCCAAGCAGGGAGTCCGCATTTTTTTCCGGCATGCGCATCAATACGGAAAGGGCGCGAAGGTCCGGACGGAGGGAAAGAATGTTCTTCGGATTGATGCCGCCGGCCATGATGACGTTCCTTACGCCGTGCTTTTTCAGGAAAGTGAACGGCTTGCTTATCTGGCCCACGCTGAATTCCTGGTAAGCGTCGCACAGGGGGATGACGGCGGGGTTGGTTTCCCCCTTGAACCCTACGGCCACGATACGCAATTCCGGCATCCGGCGGCGTGCGCCCCGGACAATATATTCCGGATAAACGCCGTCTCCGGCTACCAGGCCTAATACGGGCGGGTCTGTTGTCATGCGGCGTGAAGCTGGGGGAACGGGGCTGGTTACAGGTATTCCGGGCGCTGGAGCAATTCCGCCACGCGCTTGAGCAGGCGGCCGATGTCCGCTCCGTCCACCACGCGGTGGTCTCCCGTAGCCACGATGTTGGCCTTGGAGATGGGGATAAACGCCTCCACTTCGTCACTCCAGACCGGGGTTTTGGTGACGGCCCCCACCCCCAGGATAATGGATTCGCTGGGCATGGGCATGGGCGCGGCAAAGGTGAGGCCGAAGCCGCCGAAGTTGGTGACCGTGGCGATGCCGCCCGTGCTGTCTTCCGGAGCCAGCCTGCGGCGGCGCGCCTGGGCAATCAGCCTGTTATAGTCTTCCAGAAGTTCTTCCATCGTCCGTTCGTTCACGCGGCGCAGCACGGGAACCATGACGCCGTCCGCCACCTGGGCGGCGATGCCGATGTCAATTGTTTTGGGAGAAAGAATGTTTTCCCCCACCAGGTAGCCGGCGCATTCCGGGCTTTCCGCCAGGGCCAGGGCCAGGGCGCGGGCAAAGTACAGGGTGATGCCGGGCCGCAGCGGGGAATTTTGCCTGTGTTTGATGAGGGGGTCCATGAATACGGGACGCCCGGCGGAGGCCAGCGGGCGCGTCCAGCTGCGGCGCATGGCGTCCGCCACGGCCAGCCGCATGGATGAGGCCTTGCGGTGCGGCCATTGGCTGACATATTCCAGGAATTCTTCCAGGTCGTCAATGGTGACGCGTCCGCCCGCCCCGGAACCGGAGATGAAAGCGATGTCGGAGGCGCTCATGCCCAATTCATCCATGCGCGCCTTCATCCGGGGGGACATGTAGTGCGCGCCCTTCATGCCGGCGGGTACGGGGAGGCCGCGCACGCTGGGCTGGACTTTCAGGTCCGTTCCGTTTTCCTGATAGGATTCCCCCGTCACCCCGAAGTGGACGCCTGCGGGTTTTTCCTCCCGGGGAGGGGCGGAGGGCGCGGCCTGGGGAACGGATTCCGGACTGGCTGGAAGGGACGGCTGGGTGGAATCTCCGGCCGGAGTCGCTCCGGAACGCTCAATTTCCTCTTCCGTGGCCTCAATCATGGCCATGCAGGCGCCGACCACGACGGATTCCCCTTCCTTGATGAACACATCGCTCAGGATGCCGCCGCACATGGTGGTGACCCCCATGGTGGCCTTGTTGGTTTCTACCTCAAAGATTTCCTGGTCGGCTTCTACGGTATCGCCCTGGGCCGCCAGCAGGCGCAGCACAGTGGCTTCCGCAATGGAATCCCCGAGCTGGGGCATCAGAATGGGTACTTTAGGCATGATGGAAACTGGGTTGAATCAAATGGATAGAAGATGGCGGATGGAGGCGGCAATGGATTCCAGCGTGGGGCGGTGCGCCTTCCAGAGGTTGGGGTGCTGGGGGATGGGGGTATCCCGTGCGTTGAGCCTCTGGGGCGGGGCATCCAGCAGGTGGAAGCCTTCCGCGACAATGCGTGAAACAACTTCCGCCGTGACGCCTCCCCACGGAAAATCTTCCCCGACGACCAGGACGCGGCCGGTGCGCGCTACGGAGGCGATAACGGTATCCATGTCCAGCGGGCGCACCGTCCGAAGATCCACGACCTCCACTTCATAGCCGCTTTCCTTCTCAAGCAGGTCCGCCGCACGCACGGCTTCCGGCACCATGGCGCTGTACGCCACCACGGTGGCATGCTTCCCCGTGCGGGCGATCCGGGCCGTGCCGAACGGGATGACCGGGGCCTCCCGGTAGTTGTCCTCCGCCTTCAGCCAGCGGTACAGGAACTTGTGCTCCAGAAAAATGACGGGGTCCGGAATTTCCACGGCCTGGCGCAGCATCCAGTAAGCATCCGCTACCGTGGCCGGAGTCATGACGTGCAGGCCCGGATAATGGGCGAACAAGGCTTCCAGGCTCTGGCTGTGGAAAGGGCCGGTGCCGGGGGTTCCCCCGCAGGGCAGGCGCACCGTGATGTTGGCGGGAATGCCCGTGCGGTAGTAATGGGTGGCCGCCATGTTGACAATCTGGTTGAAAGCGATCGTGCTGAAGTCGGCAAACTGGACTTCCATAATGGGCTTCTTGCCCATGACGGCGGCCCCGGTCACCATGCCGGCCATGGCGTCCTCACTGATGGGGGCGTCAATCACCCGGTCCGGGAACAGCTCCTTGAGGCCCTTGGTCGCTTTAAATGCGCCGCCGAAAACGCCTATGTCCTGCCCGTACAGAAAGACGTCCCTGTCTTCCGTAAGCAGGTCTTTCTGGGCGTCGTGGATGGCATCAATGTATGTTACGCTCATGGGAATATTCCGTTTGCTGGCTTAATAAGGTCTCCATACCGTGGCGTTCCAGTCTTCCCGGAAGGGGTCCGGTTCCGGTTCCCGCTGCGCGGTGGCTACGGCCAGCTGGACTTCATCGGCATACTGTTTTTTCAAAGCCGCCGTTTCTTCCGGCGTGAGCCAGCCGGCTGCCAGCAGCTGCCGTTCCGCGACTGCCACGGGGTCTTTTTTTTCATATTCCTCTTTCAGCTCCCTGGGGATGTAGGAGGCGTCGTCATGTTCCCCGTGCCCGCACATGCGGAGGGTCTTGGCAAGCACCCACTGGGGGCCCCGGCCTTCCCTCGCGTTATTGACGGCAGTCCGGAAGGTTTCCAGCGTGGCCATGAAGTCCGTGCCGTCCGTTTCATGCACGGTGAATCCGTAGCCGCGGCCCCTGTCCGCCAGGGAGGCTTCTCCGAATTCCCTGATATTGGGGGTGGAGTAGGCAAATTGATTATTGGTTACCACGAGCACCAGAGGCAGCCGCTCCACGTTCGCCATATTGGCGGCTTCGTGAAAAGCACCCGTGGACGTAGTGCCGTCGCCGCAGAAAGCTACTCCCACGGGGCCGGGCAGTTTGCCGTCCAGGCGTTTGGCGAAAAGGCAGCCGATGACGAAAGCCACCGTGCTGCCCAGATGGCTGATGGGAGCCATATAGCCTTCCGCTGGCAGGCCCCGGTGGACGTTGCCGTCCCGCCCTTTCATATATCCCAGGGCGGAACCCAGGTAGGCGCGTGCCGCTTCAATAATCGGTTCCCCCCAGGTGACGCGTGCCGCCTGCTCCCGGATGAACGGGGCGATTACGTCATAGCCGGCAGTCAGAAAGACGCCTCCGCATGCGGCAATCGCTTCATGTCCGCGGCCCAGGTAAACGCCCCCCGTAATTTTGCCCGCTTTGTAAAGGCTGGAAATTTTGGTGTCAAAGGCCCGCGCCAGCAACATGGCCTTGAAAGCCCTGACGGCATTTTCCTTTAAGTCCGGTTGTGTAGTGTCGCAATGTGCCACCCCATTATTTTATATGCTGCATAAGGAAATGCAATGCCATTTCATGAAACTGCCTGAGACTTTGTGTCCGCAGGCGCGGGGCCGCTCCGCAGGGCGGCGGAAGTTCGCGGGGGGCGGTTCCCGGCTGGCGGGAGCGCTTTTCCATCTTCCGTTCCCGCCGGCGGATGCGCGGAAATTTCCGGATTCATTTCCCACCCGGCGGCAGGCTGCATCTCAGTTCGAATTTGGGATTTGCCACATCGTAATCTCCGGGAAACAATTCCTTCTCCATAATGATTTTATCATATTCCTGCGCAAAAAGGTCCGGAAAAATGCCGGGCGCCTCCACAATGCCGCTTTTCTGCCTGATGGCGCAGAGAAAGGAGGCGGCGGGCAGGCGCATGATTTCCTTCATCCGCCGGGCGTCTCTTCCGGCCGCTTCCACCTCCACATACAGGAACTGCTCCGTCCCTGCTTTCCGGTGGAAGGAAAGCAGGCCGGCCTCCGCGCCCAGCCGCAGCTGGCAGCGGTCAATATCGTCAAAGATGCGGGTCATGAGGATGTTAAATTCCGGAGTATGCTGTTTTCCCGCATAGGGCGCCACCCAGCAGTATTTTTCCGGCAATGCGTGGATGGCCTGTTCCCCATGAAGCAGAAGATCTTCTTCCCGGTCCATCTGTTTCCGGAATTTTTCCAGCAGGCGCAGCTTTTCCTGAATATCCCTGATTTTCCGGTGCGCCAGCATGGTGCCGTGGGAGAAAAGTTTCTTATAATGGATCCTTCGCTGATCCCTGGTCAGGAAGCCGGTAAATTCCTTCAGGGGAATATCCAGGAAAATGCAGGCGCAGATGGCATGCACCACGGGAATCTGGGAAAGAGTGTAGTAACGGTATCCGGTATCCGGGTCCGTATAGGCCGGGAGCAAAATGCCCAGTTGTTCATAATACCGGAGGGATTTGACATGTACGCCGGTCTGTTTGGACAGATTGCCGATGGTTAGTAAATTCTGTTTGTCCATCCTGTATTGCGGTTGGTGGGAGGGAATTGATTGTTTCCGCCGGAAGAGCCCCGGCGGAAACGGGAGCTGCGCGCAGAAGAAATCTTTCTGAAGACGAAGTTATTTCCGCCCTCTATAGGTTTTTTATTGTCAATAATTTACAATAAATGACAAAGACCTTCCCCACTTAATTTTTCCATTGCCTCTTGACTCTCCCATTATGGGATACTTTACATCATATGGCAATTGAAAAATACCCGGTCTTGTCGGAAGTGCGGTTCCGGGGTTTCTTGAGGTTCCAAACAGCATGATTCCTGATGAAAATAATTAATCTTTTATTCTGCATGCCCCTGCTGGTGGTTTGCTTCTCCTGCCAGCGGGAGGGTGAAAGCCAGGCAGCCGGATTGCCCGGCGAAACCGTGCCGGAAGTGTCTGTCATGACGGTACGCAGTACTCAGGTTCCCGTAACCGCCAATCTTCCCGGCCGTATGGAAGCGTATCTCCAGGCGGAAGTGCGCGCCCGCGTGACGGGAATTATTCAGGAACGCTGCTATCAGGAAGGGCAGACGGTCCGGCCGGGCGATCTTCTTTTTAAAATAGACCCGGCTCCGCTTCAGGCTGTCCTGGATGAATGCAAGGCTGCAGTGGCTCGTGCCAGGGCCGTTCTGTCGGATGCGGAGGACAAGGCCGCCCGGTATTCCTCCCTGGTCGCCAAGGGCGCCGTCAGCATACGTGAGCATAAGCAGGCCAGGGCGGAGGAAGAGCGGGCCAGGGCGGAATATGCCGCCGCGGCCGCCTCTCTGGAGCAGGCGCGCCTGAATCTGGAATATACCCGGGTGGAAGCGCCCATCTCCGGCCGCGTGCGCCGTGCCCTGGTGACGGAAGGGGCGTTTGCCAACCAGAATGAATTCACCCACCTGACCACCATTGAACAGATTGACCCCATTTATGTCCGCTTCAGCCAGCCGGCCTCTCAGTACAGCAGCCTGCGCCGCGCCGTCGTATCCGGATTGTGGAAGGGTGTGCCGCTGGGCGAAATCAAAGTGCGCCTGCTGCTCTCCAATGGGGAGGAATACCCCCATTCCGGCAGGATCATTTTTTCCGACATGGCGGTGGACCCGAATACGGATACTATTGAAATGCGGGCCCTGTTCCCCAACCCGGACCATGAACTGCTGCCCGGCGCTTATGTGCGCGTGGTATTTGACAGGGCGGTGCGGGATAACGTCTTCGCCATTCCCCGGGATGCCGTCATCCGCACCGCGCAGGGCGCTTCCGTCTTTGTCGTGGGCCCGGAAGGAGTGCTGGAAGCGCGCCCCGTCAGGGCGGATACGCTGAACGGCCGGGAATGGCTGGTTTCAGAAGGCCTCCGGGATGGGGACAGGGTTGCCGTCAGCCACACGATGTCCCTCCGCCCCGGCATGAAAGTCCGCAGTGCCGCCGCCCGGCCGCAACCCCATGCCCAGCAATAAACCGCCATGCCTGATTTCTTCATACGCCGCCCCATTTTTGCCTGGGTAGTCGCACTCCTGATTTCCCTGATGGGCCTTCTGGCCATTCCCAGCCTGCCCATTGCCCAGTATCCGGACATCGCTCCCCCGGTCATCACCCTGCGCACCACATATCCGGGGGCTTCCGCCCGGGATACGGAGGAAGCCGTTACCGCCGTCATTGAAAAGGAAATCAACGGCGCGCCCGGCCTGATGTACATGTCCGCCACCAGCAGCTCCGACGGAACCGTGGAAATAGCCGCTACGTTCACACAGGGCACGGATCCGGATATTGCCGCCGTGGAAGTGCAGAACAGGCTGAAAATCGTGGAATCCCGCCTGCCGGAATCCGTCCGGAGAGAAGGCGTGTTCGTGGAAAAATCATCCAACAATATTCAGGCGATGATTTCCCTCTCTTCTACAGGCAGCCTGAATGATACGGAGCTGGGGGAATGGGCTTCCGCCCGCATCATCCCGGAACTGAAGCGTGTGAAAGGCGTCGGGCGCGTGGAGCTTTTCGGTGCGGAGACATCCATGCGCATCTGGCCGGACCCGGAAAAACTGGAGGCGCTGGGCCTGACCCCCACGGATATTGTCAATGCCGTGGCTGCCCAGAGCGAGCGCATCATCATCGGGGACATCGGGGGGGCGGCCGTTCCCGAATCCGCCCCCATCAACGCCGGCGTGGTGGCGGAGGACGCTTTCCGTACGCCGGAGGAATTCGCCTCCATTGCGTTGAGGACGCTTTCAGACGGTTCCTCCGTCAAACTGGGGGACGTGGCGAGGGTGGAGCTGGGCGCCAACAGCTACGCATTCTTTTCCCGCTGCAACGGCCAGACGGCCACCGGAATGGCCATCAAGATGGCTCCCGGCTCCAATGCCGTGGAAACCATGGGCCTGCTCAAGGCCAAGATGGATGAACTGTCCAGGGATTTCCCGCCCGGAGTCTCCTACCAGATTCCCTATGAAACCACCCACTTCGTGGAAATCTCCATCCGGAAAGTCATTTCAACCCTGCTGGAAGCCGTCCTGCTGGTGTTCCTGGTCATGTTCCTGTTCCTCCAGAACTTCCGGGCCACCCTGATTCCCACGCTCGTCGTTCCCGTAGCCCTGCTGGGAACCTTTGCCGTGATGTGGCTCTCCGGGTTCTCCATCAACATGCTTACCATGTTCGGCATGGTGCTCAGCATCGGCATTCTGGTGGATGACGCCATCGTGGTGGTGGAAAATGTGGAACGCATCATGATGGAAGAAGGTCTGGATGCCCGGCGCGCTACGGTGAAAGCCATGAAGCAGATCGGCGGGGCCATCGTGGGCATCACCGCCGTGCTCGTGGCGGTTTTCGTGCCCATGGCCTTTTTCAGCGGAGCGGTGGGGAACATTTACCGGCAGTTTGCCGTAACGCTCATTGTGTCCATCTCCTTCTCCGCGTTTCTGGCCCTTTCCCTGACTCCGGCGCTGTGCGCCGCCATGCTGAAACCCTCCTCCGTGGAGCACCAGGAGAAAAAGGGTTTTTTCGGATGGTTCAACCGGACGATACACCGATCCACGGACCGGTACGGCCGTGCCGTATCCGGAATGATCCGCCGCCCTGTGCGCTCCCTGTTCCTGTATGCCCTCATTATTGCAGGGGCCGGCTATTTGTACCTTACGCTGCCCACCTCCTTCCTTCCGGAAGAAGACCAGGGTAACTTCATGGCAATGGTGTCCCTCCCTGCCGGCACCCTTCAGAAGGAAACCAGCGTGCGGTTGCGGGAAGTGGAGGATTACCTGATGCGGCATGAGCCGGTGGAGCACGTTTACTCCGTGGGAGGGTTCAGCTTCATGGGTTCCGGAACCAACATGGCCATGCTGTTTGTCGGTCTGAAAAACTGGGACGAGCGTCCCGGAGAAAACAGTTCTGTTCAGGCGATTATTGACCGCGTCAATGCCCGCTTTGCCGGAGACGGCCAGATGATGGTCATGGCCCTGAACATGCCGGCTCTGCCGGAGCTGGGCAATTCGTCCGGATTCGACTTCCGCCTCCAGGACAAGGGCGGTCTGGGATATGCCCGCATGGCGGAAGCCCGGGACGAGCTCCTGGCCCGTGCCAACGCGGACCCCAATCTGGCGGGCGTTTATTTCTCCGGCCAGGCGGATACGCCGCGTCTGCACGTCTCCATTGACCGGGAAAAAGCCTTTTCCATGGGAGTTCCCATTGCGGAGATCAGCAATTCTCTGGCGGTCATGTTCGGATCCAGCTACGTGGGGGATTTCATGCATGACAGCCAGGTGCGCCGCATCATGGTGCAGGCGGACGGAAAAAGCCGCCTGAACGGAAACGACATTGAGGACCTGCATGTCCGCAATGACCAGGGGAAGCTTCTGCCCCTTTCCTCCTTTGTCAGGCTGGACTGGACGGCGGGGCCTCCGCAGCTCACGCGCTACAATAACTATCCCTCCTTCACCATCAACGGCTCTTCCGCGCCCGGCAAGAGCAGCGGAGATGCCATGAACGCCCTGGAACAGATTACCGCCTCCCTGCCGCAGGGCGTGGGGTTTGAATGGACGGGGCAATCCTATGAAGAAAAGCTGGCCGGGTCCCAGGCCACGCTGCTTTTCGGCCTTTCCATCCTGATTGTCTTTCTGGTGCTGGCGGCCCTGTATGAAAGCTGGTCCATTCCGTTGGCCGTTATTCTGGTCGTGCCTCTGGGACTGCTTGGAGCCCTGCTGGCCGTCTTCCTGCGCGACATGCCCAATGACATTTATTTCAAAGTGGGCCTGATTACGACCATCGGCCTTTCCGCCAAGAATGCCATTCTGATTGTGGAAGTGGCCAGGGAATTTTACCGGGAGGGCATGAATGCGGCGGAAGCTGCCGTCGCCGCCGCCAAACTGCGCCTGCGGCCCATCCTGATGACCTCCCTGGCGTTCGGGGCGGGCGTCATTCCTCTGGCGTTCGCCCATGGGGCGGCGGCCGGAGCGCAGCGCGCCGTGGGCACCGGCGTGCTGGGCGGCATCATTACGGCCACGCTGCTGGCCATCTTCCTGGTGCCCCTCTTCTTCCGCCTGACGGCCGGAAAGAGGGGGCCGGATCATCCGGAAGGAATCTGAGGCAGGATTCCCGCTGCGGAAAATTTTTCGTGAACGCCGCCGAAGCGGGTTGCCGGAGCGCGCTTATTTTTCCTGTGGCAAAAGCCGCGGAAAAGAGAATTATTGACAGGCGCATTTCGAATCCGCTGTCAATCCTATTATTTTAGTAGGAAATATATTTTTTCAATGCCGACATGGAAACCGCATGGTTTGCATAAATGGAAATATATTGATGATAAAATAGTTGTATTTCTTTCTCATAGTTCTCCGGATATCGACTGCCGCTGTTCTCCGGGGGGGATGACGTGCGCCTGCCGTTTCCGGCAGGATCTATTTTGGAATAAGCGGGATATTTTCTAAAGCTTTCTCTGTCAAAACGCCATTTAAACAGCGGATTCGAAATCCGTTATTTAGCGGCTTCTCCAATATTAACGATTCTTATTAAAAGATATGAGACTTACTCTTCCATGGCCGTTGCGCCGTTTTCTGCTGGGGGCGCTTCTGTGTTCCGTAACGATGGCGACCGCCGCTTCCGGGGCGGAATTCGTGGTGGACGCCGCCCAGGCAACAGACCCGTCCGGGAATGTGTACCGCACGCTTGACGAATTGGCCTCTTCCGGGGCGCTGTCTTCCGGGGATACCGTTATCCTGTGCAATGATGATTCTTCTCTGACCTCAGCCCTGAAGGTAGCTGTCCATTTCTGTTCCAATGATCCGGCACTGTCCCGCACCATCAGCGGCTCCTCAAGTTCTTTGTACAGATTTAACAGAATGCCCATCAGGCCCGGCTCCCAGACAAGTCCCGATATATCGGGAGTACTTGATGAAAATGGAGCTGCCATTCTGAAAATGGATTCTATCATTCTGAATGGAATGTCGATAATGACATCGGATCCATTTTCTCCCTGTGTAAAAATAACGGGCAACGTCCAGTTTGAGAATTCCCTAGCACATGCCATCTCCTCCTCCAGAGTTGACTTGGACGGAGCCGTCTCGATGGCGTTGGAAGGCCGCTTTGTTTTCTTAAATAATAACCATGCTCTCCATGTTGTAGACAGAACAAACTTGGTGATAGGAGACAACGCTCTGTTCCGGGGAAATTATGGCAACAGGGTGCATGAGGGAGGTGCGATTATGAGTTACGGGGGACATGTTATCATAGGAGATCATGCGGTATTCGACAGGAATTATGTTTCCAACGTGGAGGGTTCTTTGGGTGGTGTATTTTATGATTGCGTTTTTGCAGGTGCAATAACTGTAGGAGCGGATGCCGTTTTTACCGGTAACTTTACTTTCAGTACCGACGGAAATGCTCTTGGGGGCGCGATGGCGGTTAGGAAGGATGGATTGCAATATGCAGCAGAAACAGGGGCAATAACCATAGGACCCAATCCCAGTTTCATCAATAATTTTGCTTACTCCGGAAAGACTGTTGCTTATGGCGGTGTGATTTACAGCGATGGGGATATTTCTTTCAGCGACGGAGTCACGTTTATCAACAATTATGCCAAAACCTCCGGGGGAGCCATTACGATGGGTGGGAAATGCGACCTGCTCGCTCTGACGAAGGACGCGCTTTTCAGCGGCAACATGACTGGAGGAGTCTTCACCCGCCATGAGGACGGCACCTTCTCCGTGGAAAACGGCGTGGCCAATGCCATTGACATGAACGGTTCTTTGTTTTCTTCACTTTATACGCCCAATCTGACGCTTGCCGCGGAAGAGAGGCGTGAAATCCGCTTCAACGACCCGATTACCAGCCGGAACGAAGACCCCGGCCGCCCTATGACCCTCACGCTCAACCGCTACACGGACGGGGAGGGGAATGTCCGCGACACGGAAGGAACGATCGTTTTCAGCGGCGAACCCTACCAGGGGGAAGAGGCGCATCTCGTCGCCAGCCGGTACAGCAACTTCCTCGCGAATACTACCCTCTATGGCGGCGCCCTCCTGCTGGAACACGACGTTACCTTCGGCCGGAATCCTGAGGAAATACAGGGAACGGACAACTCCTCCCTGACGGTGGAAAAAGGCGTGCTGGAAATCACCGGAGGAAGCAAGGCCAACGCCTCCAGCTTCACCCTCTCCGGCCCTGGCGCCGTCCTGCGCCCCGGGGAGAGCGCCTTCATCAACACCCACAACGCCGACCTTTCCCACGGCTTCACCTTCGATATGCGTCACCAGCTCCAGGCCGGGCCGGTCTTCGGCCCGGGCCTGATGCTCTCCGCCCTGGACTCCTTTACGGCCGGGGGGTACATCGGCGTGGCGGACACGGGAGCCAACGCCCCCTGGTTCTACGCGGACCGCTCCTGGAAGCAGGACCGCGTCTTCCACGTGCTGACGGATGTGCAGCACATCCATGAGGGAGACTTTGACGGGGCCGTCTCCCAGGCCACCGGAACGGCCCGGGTGGATGACCCCTACGCCTACACGGGAACCTGGAGCCACCGGTGGACGGACGCGGACGGCGACGGCTACGCCGAACAGCTCCAGCTGGTCTGGAAAGCGGACGGAACCCCCATCAGCCGCGTTGACCCGGAACTGGCCGGGGGACTGGCCGTCAACTCCCTCTGGAGCTCGGCGTCCAACGCGGCGGCCCTGGGCGGCAACGTCCTCTCCCGTCTGAGCGTGCCGCGCCTGGCCGACAGGCATGCCCGCAACCTGTGGGGCATGGGGCTGGGCGACTTCGCCCGGCAGCGCAGCCGGGGAGGCGTGGACGGCTACGACTACAACGGAGGCGGCTACTCCGTGGGGGCGGACAGCGGCATGGGAGGGGAGGACGAGGGCATCTGGGGGATCGCCTTCGGGCAGCTCTGCGGCCATGCCAGAAGCCGGGACTTCCAGGGGCGCAACACGCAGGACACCCTGATGGGCTCCCTGTACTGGGGCCGCCTGATGGAAGAAAGCAACAGGGCGTACTGGATCTTCAAGGGAAGCCTCACGTGGGCGGAAACGCGCAACAACATGACCAGCCGCCTGAGCGGGGCGCCGGCCTCCAGGGGCAAATGGAACAACGAGACGTGGCTGGCGCAGGCGGAAGTGTCCCGGACGGCGGACTGTGCGGGAGGGTGGAGGCTGACGCCGTTCGTGAGGATGGAATTCACGCACGGCCGGCAGGACGCCTTCCGGGAACAGGGAGGGTATGGCCGTGACTTCGGAGGGGCGGCGCTGAAACGCCTGTCCATTCCCGTGGGCCTGGAAATAGGCAGGACGGACGAATGGAAGGGGAGGCCGTGGGCGCAGTCGCTGCGCGTGTCCTATGTGGGGGACGTGCTGAGGGACGTACCGGAAGCGGCGGTGTATAGCCTGTACAGCGACATGGGCTGGAGAGGAAGGGCGGTGAGCCCGGAACGGCACGGCCTGCGCGCGGAGTACAACACGTCCCTGCAGTGCAATGAGCGCTGGAGCGTGTACGGGGGCTACGGGCTGGAAGTGAGGGGAAGCTCCTGCTACCACCGCGTGAACGCAGGGCTGTCCCGGAGTTTCTAAAAGAAAGCTTCAGGAAACGGAATGAAAAATAATGATATTATTATTCGATGAATCTGCACAAAAAACTGGCATTTGCCGTCATGGCCCTGGCCATTCCTTCATCATGGGCGGATATCCCGGAATCCTCCGTATCCTCTGCGGCCGTCTTTGCCATTAAAAAAGCCTGGCCCAGGGCCGGCTTCATTGAATGGGAACTCAGCGGATCAGGAAAACTTTATGAAGCTGAATTCAACATCAACGGTTTTGAATTTGACGTCAAAGTTGACCCTGAAGGAAAGATACTCCTGGTCAAGGAGGAAATAGCGGTATCGGCCCTTCCGGGGCCGGTCCGCGCGGCCGCTCTGAAACCTTACCCGGGCGGCAGAATCAAAGAAGCGGAAAAAGTGACGGAAGGAGGCGTCATCCGTTACAAGGTGGAAGTGGTGGATCATCTGGATGATTACGATGTCCTGCTGACTCCGGAGGGCGATATTCTTTACGTGGACCATTAAACGGCTTGACCCGTCTACAGCCGGAAACAGGCGCCGCCCTGTCAGGTAAAAACCCTAGCAGGGCGGCGTTCTTCCTTTTCGGAATATCCAGTCGTCCCGCGGGGCTGGATGATGCCTGTTTTTCCATTGCCCCCCGGCGCGGCGCATGCGCTCAAGCGGAGGTGAAGGCCAGGCGGCCCGGACAGTTCCGGATTGAGCGTCCCGGGGATGTTTCCTCCGCCGTACGGCGCGGGATTATTCCCTGCCGCGGGCGTTCAGGAAAATGAATACGTAATACAGCAGCATGGCCAGGGAGGAAAGCGCTCCTACCACGTAAGTCATGGCGGCCCAGAACAGGGCGCTCTTGGCCTTTCCATGGTCGAAATAGTTCATCAGGTGGGAGCGGTCCAGCCATTTCAGGGCCCTGGCGGAGGCGTCAAATTCCACGGGAAGCGTGATGAACGCGAAGGCAGTGGTTACGGCAAACAGGCCGATGCCCAGACCCAGCACCCACGGAGAGCCGCCCATGGCCAGCAGCACAATGCCGATCATCAGCACAATGCCCACCAGGTTGGAGGAAAGCTGGACGATGGGAACCAGCGCGGACCGCAAGCCCAGCCAATGGTAAGCCTGGGCGTGCTGCACGGCATGCCCTACTTCATGGGCGGCGACGGCAGCGGCGGCAATGCTGTTGGAATTGTAAACGGACTCGCTCAGGTTGACGGTTTTATCTGCCGGATTGTAATGGTCCGTCAGATGGCCGGGCGTGGAAATCACCTTCACGTCCGTAATATGGTTGTCCTTCAGCATCTGCTCCGCCACCTGCCTCCCTGTTACGGGAATGGGAATCTGGGAATATTCGCTGAAGCGGCTCTTCATGCGCGCGCTGACCAGCCAGCTCAGAAGCATGGAGCCCAGCAGAATCAACCAGTAAATGGTATAGGAATGCGTTGGGGCGGTTTCCGCCGTCTGTACCGTATAAGAAAGGAGATCGATATTGAATAACTCAATCATTGCAAATTTGACCTTATATCATCAGGCTTTGTTGAATCCAGAGGGCGCCGTGTCAGCCTCCGGGGGAGTCCCCCGGCTTCTGTCATACGGAAATGTGCGGAAAAACGGAGAATTCAATCATCCGTTTTTTGGGAGAGGAGCTTGCCGTCCGGAGAATAATAAAGCTCCACTTTGCGCACGGCGGGGGATTCGGACCGGCAGTCCACCCGGTACTTCAGGACTCCCCGGGCGGTAATCTGCCTGGCGCGGCGGAGGGCATATCCCGGGAAATCGCGGGCGATGGCCGCCGTAACGGGGGCTGGAAGATGCTGGAGGGAAATATCCGCCTTAACTAGGCTGACAGTGCCGTCGGGATACAATTTCACCTCGTATTCCAGTCCATTGAGGTGGAATTCGGCTTCATAGACATCTTCGTCATTGTCGAAATCCCATTCAATGGCGCCTGCGTTCGGATACTGCTTCTGTACCTGCTCTTTCACGGGGGCGGGAACGCGGGAGGCCGGGATATCCGCCAGGGCGGGCAAAGTGAATGCCGCGGCAAGAGTAGCTGTAAGGATGCGTGAAATATTCATAAATACGGAATAATTGTATTTATTAAAAAAACAAGAATCTTTTGCGGATGTTTTGTGACAATTTAGCCATCAATGAAATGAATCCGGGCATGGCGGGGTTTCTTGTCGCCAAAAAGCGGATGGTGGAGTTGAATGGCGGCATGCAACAGGGTATTGTCTATTTGCTTGGAGCGGGTCCCGGCGACCCCGGCCTGATAACCGTCCGCGGGCGGGAACTGGTGGGAATGGCGGAAGTGCTGGTATATGATGCGCTGAGTTCGGCGGAAATGCTGAACTGGGCTCCTGCTGCATGCGAAAGGATTTTTGTGGGCAAGCGGGCTTCCCGCCACGCCCTGCCGCAGGAGGAAATCAACGCCCTGCTGGTCAGGCTGGGCCGTGCCGGGAAAAAAGTGGTGCGCCTGAAAGGGGGCGACCCCTACGTCTTCGGGCGCGGGGGGGAGGAGGCGGACGCCCTGCATGAAGCGGGCATCCCTTTTGAAGTTGTTCCGGGCGTTACTTCCGCCATTGCGGGGCCTGCCTACGCAGGCATTCCGGTGACGCACCGCGGGTACTGCACGCAGTTTACCGTATTTACGGGCCATGAAGGCGAGAACAAGAAGGCGTCTTCCCTGGATTTGAGGGGAATAGCCGAGGCGCAGGGCACGAAAATCATGCTGATGGGAATGCGGAAACTGGCGGATGTATGCGAAGCCCTGATCGGGTACGGGCAGGAACCGTCTGTGCCTGCCGCCGCCGTCCAGTGGGCCACCACGGGCATTCAGCGTACGGTTACGGGAACTGTGAAAACACTGCCCGCCAGGGTGCAGAAGGCCGGGTTGGGCGCTCCCGCAGTAGTTGTCATCGGGGATGTGGTGAAAGAACGCGAGTCCCTGAACTGGTTTGAAAAACTGCCCCTGTTCGGCAAGCGCATCGTGGTGACGCGCACCCGTGCCCAGGCCGGGGAATTGAGCGCGCGCCTGCGCCGCCTGGGGGCGGAAGTGCTGGAGATGCCTGTCATACGCATTGCCCCGCCCTCCAACAGGAGGGAATTTGCGGAAAGCGTGGTGCATGCCCACACATACGACTGGCTGGTGTTTTCCAGCCCCAACGGGGTGGAACGCTTCTTCCAGGCGTTTTTTGCCGTGTACAGGGACATCCGGAGCATTGGAGGAGCCAGGATTGCGGCCATCGGGCCAGGGACGGAGGCGAAGCTCCGGGAATACGGGCTGGCCGTGGATGTCATGCCTAAAAAGTTTGTGGCGGAGGGCCTCGTTAAAGCGTTCAGGGACGCACGCGAAGAAATAGGAACCATTGAACACAGCACATTCCTGTGGGTGCGCGGAGAAGAAGCGCGCCGCGTGATTTACGACGGGTTGAATGCGCTGGGCGCCATTGTGGACGAATGCATCGCCTACAAAACGGAAGCGGAAACGGAGGATGTGGCGGGAGTCCAGGCGGCTTTCCGCGAATGCGGAGCGGACGTCGTGACGTTCACCAGTTCCTCCACGGCGGAGAACTTTTTCAAGCTGGGGCTTCCGTGGCCGGAGGGATGCAGGGCCGCCAGCATCGGCCCGGTAACCACGGCAACCCTCAAGGAGCTGGGGCATGCCCCTTCAATTACAGCGAAAACACACGATATCAACGGTCTGGTGGAAGCCATCGTCAAGGCCGCCGGCAAATAGGGAAAACGGCGCGGACGGCGTGAAACGCCGGGCCGGGCAGATGGGAAATACAAGGCGGGGAACGCCGTTTAAAAGCCATTGACGGCTTCCCAGCCGATGACCTTCCCGTCTTCAAACAGGACATTGCAGGAGACGGGCGGGCGGCTGCCCAGGGGCATCGTGACGCCTATCCCGGTGCCTATGCCGGAATCCCTGCCCCGGAATCCTCCTCCGCCCAGGCCCAGGGACCAGCCCGTGCCGCTCCGCGTGTAAATCCACCGTTCCGTATTCTTCCCGTTCATCCTGCCCGCCATTTTCTGTTCGGGTTCCCCCCATGCCAGCAGAACCGCCATGGGAGACATTCCTTTTTCCAGCTCCCCTCGCGCCACTTTGGCCTGATGCTCCTTCGGGAGCTGTTCATAAGCCGGCATATTCTCCGCAATGCGGTCGGACGGTGCTGGGGAGCAGGCTGCCAGCAGCACGAGGCAGGAAGGAAGAAGAACGAAAGAAAAACCAGTTTTCATCATCCCGTAAATAGCACGGCAGCGGATGGCAGGCAAGGTGGCAGAGCGGCTTTTCGGAAAAATGGAGATGAGGGAATCCGTTATTTTGACATAAAAGCGCGCTTTTCCCGTAAATACATAATTGGTTATTGACAAGCATGGGGGGTAGGGGAGTAGGAATTCAGCTCCAAATGCAACGCCCCCTTCCCCGTGCGGGCAGCGTCGCTTTTATTGTTCAGCACTTTTTTCCGAGCCGCCGATATGTCCAAAACGTTAATTATAGCAGAAAAGCCGAGCGTCGCCACTGATTTGGCGAGAGTGCTCGGCAAAGAGCTTGGAAAATTCACCCGGGACAAGTCCGGGGCATTTTACCAGAATGACCGGGCCATCATCACCTCTGCCGTGGGGCATTTGCTGGAACAGAAAAAACCCATGACGGAAGAAGGAAAGTCCCTGCCGTGGAAATTCGACTATCTGCCCGTCATCCCCAGGAAGTTTGAACTGGAACCCATCAAGCAGTCGGAAGACCGTTTGAAAAAGGTTCTTCAGCTTGCCAGGAGCAAGGACGTCACGGAAATCGTCAACGCATGCGATGCCGGGCGTGAAGGGGAACTGATCTTTCACAATCTGGTGCGTTACGGAAAATGGACCAAGCCTACGCGGCGCTTATGGATGCAGTCCATGACGGATGAGGCCATCCTCAACGCATGGCATGGCATGCGCAGCGAAGCTGACATGAAGCCCCTGACGAATGCCGCCGTCTGCCGTTCCGAATCAGACTGGCTGGTGGGGCTGAACAGCACCCGCGCCCTGACTATCCTGCAATCCCGCGGCGGCTTCAACGTCACCCCCGCCGGGCGCGTGCAGACGCCCACGCTGGCTATTCTGACGCAGAGGGAATTGGAAATCCAGGCGTTTGAACCGGAGCCCTATTCGGAAGTATGGGCCGAATTCGACGTTCAGTCCGGCTCTTACTCCGGCCGCTGGATTGATCGTGACTGGAAGAAAAACGATCATCCCCACTCCCGCGCGGAGCGCATCTGGGATCCGGAACAGGCGGCCGTCATCCGCGACCGCTGCCGCGGCAAAGCCGGCACGGTGACGGAAGAAAAGAAACCGGTCACGACGGTCGCCCCGCTGTTGTATGACCTGACTTCCCTTCAGAGGGAAGCCGCCAACCGCTACGGCTTTTCCGCCAAGCGCACGCTGCAGCTGGCCCAGGAATGCTATGAAAAGCACAAGGTGCTCACTTATCCGCGTACGGATTCCCGCTACCTGCCGGAAGATTATCTGGGCAAGGTTTACGGCATCGTAGGCACGGTGGCGGAGCAGAACCCGGAATTCGCCCCCTTTGCCAGGGACATTCTGGACAACAAGCGCATCAAGCCCAACCGGCGCGTGTTTGATACAAAAAAGGTGAGCGACCACTTTGCCATCATCCCGACCGGGAAGATGGAGAAGCTTACCGGGGACGCGCAGAAACTCTTTGAAATGGTCATGGCCCGTTTCCTGGCCGTCTTCTTCCCCGCTGCCGTGTTTGAAGACACGCGGAGAACCACGCTCATTACCCACCAGGACGGCGTGACGGACGCTTTCCTGACCACGGGCCGGGTGCTTGTGGAGCCGGGCTGGCAGGCCGTTTACGGACGGAAGGCCGGCACTTCCTCCAAGGAAGAACTGGTGCCCGTCCGCGACGGGGAGCAGGCCGCCTTGCGTGAGATTGAAATCCGCAACGCCATGACCAAGCCGCCCGCCCGGTACAACGAAGCCACGCTGCTGGCCGCCATGGAGGGGGCAGGAAAACTGGTGCATGACGAAGAACTGGCCGCCGCCATGAGCGAACGCGGCCTGGGCACTCCCGCCACCCGCGCCTCCATCATTGAAGGGCTGATTTCCCAGGAATACATCGTCCGGGACGGCCGCGAACTTCTGGCGACGCGCCGCGGGATTGAACTGATTGCCCTGCTGGAACGCATCGGCCTGAAAACGCTCACCTCCCCCAGCCTGACCGGGGAATGGGAATACAAGCTCAAGCAGATGGAACAGGCCGCCCTGCCGAGGGATTCCTTCATGGAGGGCATTAAGACCCTGACCGGGGAAATCGTGAAGAGGGTGAAGGATTTCCGGGAAGCCCAGCAGCAGGTGGAACTGCCGGAAATGGAATTGGACTGCCCTTCTTGCCATGCCCACGGCCTGAAAAACACGCTGGACGCCGTTTCCTGCCGTTCCTGCAAGTTCAGCATCCGCAAAGTTATCTCCGGCCGCGACATGACGGATGAAGAATTGAAGACCCTTATTGTGGACGGCAGGACGGGAATTCTCCACGGATTTACCTCCCGGTTCGGCAAGCCCTTTGAGGCGGGGCTGGAACTCAACGACAAATTCCGGGCCACGCTTTACTTCCCGGCGCGGGAGGAAGATGAAGCCGCAGGGGTGGAGGAAGCCGTGAAAGTGGCTTCCGTCGCCATTCCGGACATGGGAGAGCATGATGTGATGGAAACGGCCAAGGCCTGGAAAATTCCTTCCCTGACCCTTGGAAAGGAACATGCCGCCGTCTCCGTTTCCCGGACTATCCTGGGACGTGAAATCCCGCTGGACCAGGTATTGAAGATTTTGGCGGAAGGAAAATCCGATCTGATGAAGGGGTTCATTTCGCAGCGTACCAAGCGCCCGTTTGACGCTTATCTGGTCTTCAATGCAAAGACGGGGAAAATAGGTTTTGAATTCCCGCCGCGGGAAAGGAAATATCCCGCTAAAAACGCTGCCGGAAAAACGGAAGGCAAGGCGGAGAAGACGGGCCGGAACGCCGCCAAAGCTGCCGGGAAAGACTCCAAATCCGGGGGGGCTGCCAAAAAGGGGCGCAAGCAATAACGGCAGCGGAAACATGCCGCCGGGAACGAAGATTGGGAAAAGAGCCGGGAAAAAGCTTCTTTCCGGCTGTTCCCGTATGTTAGCTTGAAAGCGCACCCCTGGATTCCTGACGATGAAATGCCTTTTATTTGCTGTGCTGGCGTGGTGCGGCGCGGTTTGTGCGCCGGCGGAGGAATATGCCTTTCCGGGGGAACGGGAATGGATTTCCAAATTTGGAGATGTGGTGAAGGGCAGATTCCATTCCTGCACAGGGGCCGGGACAGTTCTGAAAATAGGGCGAAGGTATGTGGAAATTCCGTTAACCCGTCTGGATGAGGAAGACGCTGCGCTTGCGGCTTCTCTGACGGGAGCGGAGGCGCGCCGGAACCTGAAACTGGCCGCGATGCTTTGGCCTTTCCTGATGAAGGAACTGCAGAAAGTGACGTGGACGCCGGCAGAAAAGAATATCTCGCCCCGGTATCATGAAATGGCCCGGAAGAAGAATGCCGGAGCTTTAACGGGAACCAGAAAAGTGGATGGACTGGTTTGTGCCACATCGCTTTCCATCATTCAGGGACCTCCGTTCCGTATCCGGGAATACTTCCGTCCGCAGGTGCGTCCGGAAAGCGGCAGGGGGCAGAAGAATTTCGATGTGGTTCTGGAGCAGGGGAGCCGCTGCGCTTATTATGATATGGATAAGGGTGTTCTTATTCCCTCCAAATACCTGTCTGAGGAACGGACGGAAATGCGCGCTCCCGTTTCCTCTCTGCTCCCTCCGGCAGAACAGCTTGCCGCGAGAGAATCAAAAAATTACAGGAATGCGGATTACTCCCTGCTTGTGGAAAACCGCCCCGTCAAGGGAGCCTATGAAACGTGCAAGCCCAATTCCCTGGGAAGAAAAAAGCTGGTCATGTACTGGAATACGGAGGGTGAAATGGTTTGCGGCGTCATGAAGCTGGACTACGACAACATGCGCGTGGCCGCGTTATTCGATGGACGGCGGAAGCTGATGAACGCCCCTGGGCTTGGATATGCCGTGATTCTTTCCCGGCTGGATAAAAAAGGCAGGGGCTTGAAGGAGAAAGGCCGTTACTACCATGTGGCGCTGGCTGCAGACGGCCTGCCCGTGTATTATCATGAGGGCCCGGAAGATGAGGCCGCCATGAACCCGCTGCTTTACGGGAAACTACGCGATTCCGAGAAAAAGGCGGCTCTGGCGGAGGAGAAAAGACGTGAACAGGCATTCCGGGCCAGGCGGGAAGCCCGGCGGCGCCTGGTGGAATCCGCCAGGAAGCGTAATACCTGAAAATAGTTCCTGTCTTTTCGCGACGGGTATCCTTCTTTTCTGGAGAGCGTTCGTGAATGTTCTTCTCAGGAGCGCTGCCCTGGCGTATTTCCGGATTTTCCAGTCTTTCAGAAAGGCTGATTATTTATTCCTGCCGGGGAATTTTTCAGAACTATCCGAAATAATTAAAAAACGCTGTTGTTATCCGTTATCTGAGAGTTCCACGGTGCGGAACAAACCCATCACACGGATTCGGCTGGCTCTTTTTCCAGCGGTTTGTGATCTTCTATCAATCTTTTGATATCTTTTCTTGTTTTTTTATCTCTCGATTTTCCTAGCTTTCTGTAAATATCGGTCATGTCAAAGTAGATTAATTTTTCCTGACCCTGATCATTTCTAATAGAAATAATCTGAATATATTTGCCATCATGCATGGTATATATGTACCCTAGTATGCCATATCCCTCATAGTGTTTCCTGATATATTCCTTCTGAGATTCCCTGATATCGTCTGTTTTCTTGATTCCTGTAAGAATAATAGGATTGATGATTGAATTTTCCCTGTCAATTTTCTGACTGCCGGGAATTACATCCTCCGAACCGGCGGCATTATTAATGCAAAAACAGGGGAAGCAGGCTATCGACAAAAAAGCAATTTTCAGTAATGGTTTCATATCAGTTTATTTATTAATCAGTTTTATTTATTTATGTTGTCATTGCAGCCGGCGCAGGTGCAGCCTGCTTCGTTGCAGTTGCCGCATTGCAAACCGCATTCTTCTGTCAAACGCAGCCGGGCCATTGCGATGACTGTGCTTTCTCCTTCTGCATATGCCTCGGCTTTGCCCTCTTTTTCATCATCTGTACCGGTTACTACCGGGGTAATTGTCTTTCGCAGCGGTATTGGCCCCCCTGTCTCACCCGTGTGATGAACGCTTGTATACTTACAGGATATATAGACTGTGTAAGTGCGTTTGGCGTTGGCTACCCTGACTGGCTCTATGTTTAAATTTTTTAATTCGTATTCACATTTTAATTCCTTTGCATTCCCATAATTGCAAATAACAAAGGTCAAAATGCCCAATAACTGCAATATCTTTTTCATCCTAAAATTATGGGACAATTTTGATATATGTAAACATATTTTTAATATGTTTTACATAATTATTGCTTGATAGGTAGTTACAAAAATATCTAACAAAATAATGATTATCCGGGAAAGACCCCAGGGAGGATGAGGCGCTGAATAGGAGTGTCCGGCGTTCCAACGGAGAAGCAACGCCTTCGCATCTCGGGAGAAGTTGAAAATGCCCGGATTGGCTTTAATTCCGCCCGAAGGCGCGGATTTTACCGGGGGCATGCCGCCATGCTGCGGCGTTCAGCAAAGGCACAGTTGAGCTGCGGGCCCTTTATATTTATCCGCCATACGGGATAAAATGGGAGATTCTGGTATGCCGAGGGGCCGTGATTCCACTAAAATGCCATGTTTCTGGCATGAGGAGGCTGTTTTCTCTGGAGCCTTTCAGTTTGAGTTCCTGCTGGTTTTCCATGAACATGGTGCCGGATTGTTCCCTCAATGCTTCCATATGGCGGGTAAGAAACTGCTGGCTTCGATGGTCCGCATCTGAGCATCCTGTGAAAGCGCTTCATGGTTTTCAAGTTTCCCTGTTGATGTTGAGTCTCCCGCAGTCTTTTTCGATCCATCCGGAGAGGATGGGACCGGTGAATCGGATTCAGGTCAAATAACCTGTTCCGGGGTGGTTCAGGAGGCATCAAAAGCTTTCAGCACTATTTCTTATTCCCGGTCCGTGTTCCGGATTTTGATGTTGATGAAGATTGTTCCCGGACGGGTGTTATTTGCCGTCTTTTACGGCCGTGTACATTAGCCGTATCAATGGAGGCGGATCCTGCTTTCCGCGAGCCGGAAATGCGGTGAATTCCCGGTGTTCAGCCAATGCATATTTTCAGGGAAAGAAGTGATTCCTGTTCTTTCCTGAAACATTTCCTGCCTTCTTTATGCCGGAAGCGGCAAAGGGGCGTGCGGCATATGCGGCAGTATTATCTTCCTGCCTGGAGGCAGCGGTAGTAATAATCCACGCGGGAAATGAACCAGCTCCATTTGTACCCGGGGCGCCCATTAGTCATCAGCGGGGCGGGGCAATTCTTGCCGGACCAGTAGTTGTGAGGCACTACGTTGCGCAGGGGGACGTTGTAGCGCATCATCAGCAGCGCCGCCAGCTTGGCCGTCTTGTTGTAGATGACGACAGGGTTATGCGTGGTGCATTCACACATTTCAATGGCTACGGAGTATTGGTCTCCCGGTCCGGAATGGTCCGCATGGTGGCCGGTTTCCGTAGTGGGGATGTGCTGGTAGGCGCCGAATTGGTCCACAGTAAAGTGCCAGTTCAGACTGCGGGATTTGCCGCTGTTCAGGTAACGGGAGTGGGCATTGGCGTCTCCTTTGGGGTTGGCGGTGCTGTGGATGGTGATGAAGCGGGGGCGCATGGAGGATGCGCGCTTGCGGGCATACGTGTTTTTGGGCATGTAGGAAACTTTAATGCCTACTTCACGGCCCATCTGGCCGGGTGTGCGGGGAACTACCGGCGCCTTTTGAATTTTAAAGGAGACGGCCGGCGGCCTCATTTTGTCGTTCTGCGAACAGCTGCAGAACGTCAGGGCGGCGAATACGGTAAAAAAGCCCGTCCAGACAAATCTATATTCCATGCGTTTGTTCTAGGAACAGCCTGGAAGGATTGCAAGAAGAATTTGGAATTAGTTCGGATGAACTAATCAGGCCGTGCCGTGAAGTTGCAGGTATATCCGGTGCGGATGAGGCGGACGGGCCGCGCCTTCGGGAGGAAGGGGCCCGTCCGCGAGGGGAAGCCGTACCGGGAACGCCCGGCACATATCCCGTTATCTGAGGATTTGGGTAAGGACATATTGCAGGATGCCGCCCGCCAGATAGTATTCTTTTTCAATAGGCGTATCAATGCGGACGATGACAGGCACGTCAAATGCTTCCGCATCCGCGGGCTGTACGCGCAGGGTGACCTGCTGGCGCGGAGCGATGCCGTTGTTCAGGCCCAGGATGGAGAAGGTGGCGTCCTTCAACGGAGTGATGCGGTCATAATCCGCCTTGTCGGCGAAGTTGAGGGGCAGGACGCCCATGCCGATAAGGTTGGAGCGGTGGATACGCTCAAAACTCTTGGTGATGACGGCTTTGACGCCCAGCAAATTCGTGCCCTTGGCCGCCCAGTCGCGGGAAGAACCCATGCCGTAGTCTTCTCCGCCGATGACGATGAGCGGAACGCCGTCCTGAGCGTAGGCCATGGCCGCATCATAGATGAAGGCGGGCGTTCCCGCGGCAGGGATTATTTCCTTGTCCGGGGCGGGAACGGCGCGGTTGCCGAAATACAGCGTGTAACCGCCTTCCGTGCCGTTTACCATCAGGTTTTTAATGCGGACATTGGCGAAGGTGCCGCGGGTCATCACGCGGTCATTTCCGCGGCGGGAGCCGAAGGAGTTGAAATCTTTTCTGTCCACTCCCATGCCCTGCAGGTACAGCCCTGCGGGCCCTGTTTCCCGGATGGCTCCGGCAGGGGAGATGTGGTCCGTGGTTACGGAATCGCCGAAAATGCCCAGGGGGCGGGCATCCGTGATATCCGCCAGTGTGCGGGGCTGGCCGTTGAAGCCGCTGAAGAAAGGAGGGTCCTGAATGTAGGTGGATTGTTCATTCCACTGGAAGACAGAGCCTTCCGGCGCGTATACGGCCGCCCAGCGGGGATTCCTGTCCGGCGTGATGGTGTAAAGCTCCCGGTATGCTTCCGGGTTGCGGGATTTGGCAACGGCTTCCGCAATTTCCCCGGAGCTGGGCCAGATGTCCTTCAGAAATACGGGGTTCCCGCTGCGGTCCGTGCCCAACGGTTCCGTCTGGAAGTCGATGTCCACGCGGCCGGCCAGCGCAAAGGCGACGACCAGGGGAGGGGACATCAGGAAGTTGGTCTTGATGGAGGCATGGATGCGGGCTTCAAAGTTGCGGTTGCCGGACAGGACGGAAGCCGCTACAATGTCATTGTCCCGGACGGCCTGTTCCAGTTCCGGATTTAACGGCCCGGAGTTGCCGATGCAGGTGGTGCAGCCGTAGCCGACGGTTTCAAAGCCCAGAGCGTCCAGGGATTCCTGGAGGCTGTTGGTTGCAAAGTAATCGGAGGCGATACGGGAACCCGGAGCAATGGACGTTTTCACGTGCGGAGGCACGTTCAGCCCCCGTTCAACCGCTTTTTTGGCGAGCAGCCCGGCGGCAAGCATCAGTCCCGGGTTGGATGTGTTGGTGCAGGAGGTGATGGCGGCGATGAGGATGCTGCCGTCTTTCAGCTTCGCTTCCTGGCTGAAGCCGTCCACCGGAACGGGGACGCCCGCCGGGGAGTGCATGGAAACCGTGACCTCCGGAGATTCCTTCTTGCCGTAACCTCCTTCCGCCACGGGCATGCTGACAAGCTTGCGGAAGCTGTCCCTGATGGAGTTCAGGCGAATGTGGTCCTGCGGGCGTCTGGGGCCGGAGACGGCTGGTTCCACGGCAGACAGGTCCAGTTCCAGCTGGTCCGTGTAGTCCAGATCTCCGTTACGGGGCATTCCCCACAGGTTCTGTGCCTTGAAGTAGTTTTCGTACGTAGTGATGGCTTCTTCGCTCCTGCCTGTCTGGCGCAGATAGTCGGAGCAGCGTTCATCCATGGGGAAGAAGCCCATGGTGGCGCCGTATTCCGGGGCCATGTTTGCTACGGTAGCCCGGTCTGCCAGAGGCAGGGCCGCCGCCCCGTCTCCGAAGAATTCCACAAATTTGCCTACGACGCCGTGGCTGCGCAGCATCTGGGTGACATGCAGCGCCAGGTCCGTGGCGGTCACTCCTTCGCGGAGTTCTCCCGTCATATGGACGCCCACTACTTCCGGCACCAGGAACGTGACGGGCTGGCCGAGCATCCCGGCTTCCGCCTCAATGCCGCCAACACCCCAGCCCACAACGCCTATGCCGTTAATCATCGTGGTATGGGAATCCGTTCCCACCAGGGTATCCGGGAAGTAAACGCCATCCTTTTCCATCACGCCCTGCGCCAGGTATTCCAGATTGACCTGGTGGACAATGCCCACGGACGGAGGAACCACGGAAAAAGTCTGAAAGGCCTGCTGGCCCCATTTGAGGAATTCGTAGCGTTCCGCATTGCGCTGGAATTCAATGTCCAGGTTCTTTTCCAGAGCATCCGTGCATCCTGCCCAGTCCACCTGGACGGAGTGGTCCACCACCAGGTCCACGGGGACCAGAGGTTCAATGACGGAGGCGTCTTTTCCCAATCCTGCTACGGCGGAGCGCATGGCCGCCAGGTCCACCAGAAGAGGGACGCCCGTCAGGTCCTGCAGGACAATGCGGGCTACCGTAAACGGGATTTCATAGGAACCGGGATTGTTGGCATTCCAGGAGGCCAGGTTGTCCACGTCCTTTTCAGTCACTTTCAGGCCGTCGCAATTGCGGAGCAGGGATTCCAGAACGATCCGGATGGAAACGGGAAGGCGGTTCAGGCGGGGATAGCCGTTTTCCGCCAGGGCTGGCAGTGAATAAAACTGTCCCGGGGTTCCGGTTCCCGTGGTGAACGTACTCTTGGCAATCTTGGTCATGATGCGGAATAGAGGGTTAACTGTAAACAGGCGGCTGCCCTCCTGGCAGTCGCGGGTACTATACAGGCCAAATGTGATAAGGCAAGGACTCTGTGTGACGGAGGGCGGATTTTTCCCCCCCTTCCGAAGCCGGGGAAATTTTTCTCTGAACCGGGGCTGCCGCTTTTTCCGGCATTTTTTCTCCATGCACGCCGCAGGAATCATGGAGTGCGTCATGGAACATTGAAAATGAGTCCGCAGTATTGTCCAACCCTGTGAAAGGTTTCAAGATGATGAACGCAAAAAACATCTTATCAATCATAGCGGGAGCGTTGGCGCTGGCTGCCTGTTCTGGCCCGCAGGAAGAGAATTTGCGCATGGTTCCCCTGACCGTGCCTGCAACCGTACCCATGACCTCCTACGGACCGCACGCGAGGGTGGTTGTAGCAGGAATTGATTATACGGAGGTGCACGACGAATGGATGAATCCCGATATCATGAAAAAGGCCACCCCGGGCAATACGCGCGTGGTGATCAGCCGCGGACGCCAAAGGGGCCAGTTGATGGTGGGGGATGAGGTAGCCATGGATTTTCCCGTTTGCGTGGGTAAGGCTTCCCACCGCACGCCCGTGGGCCATTTCCGCATTACGGAAAAGGCAGTGCATCATGTTTCCAATTTGTATGATGCCTCCATGCCTTACTTCATGCGGCTGACGGACAGCGGCATTGGGATGCACGTAGGCCCTGTTTTCCAGACGCCGCAGTCCCATGGGTGCATTCGCATGACCCGTTCTTCCTGCGTGCCGCTTTTCAAAACCGTTAAGGTAGGCACGCCCGTTACGATTGTACAGTAATGCCCGGAAAATTTCCGGGCGCTTTTCCGGAAGAAAAATTCCCCGCGTTTTTTAAAAACTCATTTTTTTAAACAAAAAAACGTCATCCGCCGCTATTTTAATAAACGGCATGTAGATAAACGGTACTTGCCGCAAGTCGCATTGCCTCAGCAACCCGAACCCTCCATGCCGCTGCCGACTGTATAGTATTCATTCATCGGTAGCGGCATGGAGGGAAGCCGTCTGCTTGACCGCAGAACTTGGGGAATGAACGGGCTGCCCGTATTTCGTGAAGAGGACATGGTGCTTGTTCTCCCGGGGCCGCATTTGTTCCTCCGTGTTGTAAAAGATTAATGGAGAAGAAGGATTGGCCTCCCCTGCTTTTTCTCCGGATTATTTTTCCGCAGCTTTCCTGTCTGTTCCTTCCCGGTGCAGCAGGGGAAGGTATTTTCCATAACCCTGTGCTTCCATGTCCTGTTCAGGAATGAATTTCAGGGAGGCGCTGTTGATGCAGTAGCGCAGTCCGCCCTGTTCCTTCGGGCCGTCTGTGAAAACGTGGCCCAGGTGGGCGTCTCCCGTTTTGCTGCGGACTTCCGTGCGCCTCATACCGTGGGAGAAATCCTGTTTTTCCTGAATCAGTTCTTCTTTGATGGGGCGGGAGAAGCTGGGCCAGCCGCAGCCTGAATCAAACTTGTCCGTGGACAGGAATAAAGGTTCGCCTGTCGTGACGTCCACATAAATGCCGGGTCTGTCGTTATTGAAATATTCATTGCGGAAGGGAGGTTCCGTCGCGTTATTCCGCGTGACGGCAAATTGCTCGCGTGTCAGGACGCGGCGCAGCTCTTCGTCCGATTTTTTCCGGTAAACAGGTTCGTTTTCGCGGGCCTGGGACGCTTCCCGGAATTTGGCGGGTGGAATATGGCAGTATCCGCCAGGGTTTTTATCCAGATAGCGCTGATGATATTTTTCCGCCCGTGAAAATTGGCGGAGGGGCTGAACTTCAATTGCCAGAGGCTGCCTGAAGTGCTGCTGGAGCCTTTTCAGGGACGTTTCTATAACAGGTTTGTCCTTCTCATCCGCGTAATAAATGCCCGTGCGGTATTGAATTCCCCTGTCGTTTCCCTGTTTGTTGACGGAAACAGGATCAATAATGGAGTAATACCGTTCCAGAAGAAAGGGCAGACTGAGTTCTTCCGGGTCAAATACTACTTTTACCGTTTCCGCATGGCCCGTTTTCCCGCTGCATACTTCTTCATACGTGGGAGAAGCCGTGGAGCCGTTGGCATATCCCACTTCCGTTTCCTTAACGCCGGGCATCAGGGAGAAGTATTTTTCCACTCCCCAGAAACAGCCTCCCGCCAGGTAAATCGTTTTTAAATCCTTGTTGTCCATATGAGGTTTGTCATTACTGCTTGCCTGGCCTTTTTCCCCGCAGGAAAAAAAGGAGAGCATGGCGACTGCGGCCAAAATGGCGCATGCCAGTCCGGCCAGTGTCCATGGTCCGTGGTAAATACGCTTCATAAACGCTGTATGGAGTCGCCTTCCGGTGCGGGAGCAGCGGCTCCCTGGGCCGGGCAACTGCTGTCCCCCGGCTTTTCCGGAAAGGTAAATGATTAGACAACAGCGGGTTCATTCCGTTCGATACCTGTGTCCATATTTCCTTATTTCTCCCGTTTTTCCGTCTTCATCCTGTTTTTCAGCCACTGGTAAATAGCCCGGTCGGAGGCATCCGGTTTTCTGCTTGTCTGCATGCTGAATCCGTATTTGGTTCGGAAGTTGAAAACGGCCAGAGAAGGGCTCAGGCCGATGGAAAGCCCCTCCATCCGTATTTCCACCTCTTGCGGGACATGGCTGGAGAAGTCGAGGCGTCCGGCATTGGTGACGGTTTCCACATAGTGTTTCAGGAAAGGCTGGATGCTGGCCAGGAAGGAGGGTTCCAGAGCCATGCGGCAGCGTTCCGGGGAAGAATTTTCCCTGACAAGAATGGCGGAAGGAGCTGCGATGGCGTGGGCGGGCCTTAACGTATTCAGCGGAACATTCCATAAAAAGGAAAACAGCCCCGTGCCTAGGAGAAAAAGAAGGACGGCCAGAGCGCCAAGCCATTTGACCCGTTTGTTTACTGATTGATGACAGGGCCGGCCTTCGTTCATGGAGAGAAGCATGGCATAATATTCCATGGTGATCCATGAAAGAATTTGCCAGGAAGCAGATGGGAATTCCCGTCCCCGCATGAGGGAATTTTTGTACTATAACATGAAAAGCATGAAAAAAAACGCTGGAAATCATGTATAGTATCATTAAATATTAATGTAGTGTATGAGAAAAGATTCCATTTTTCTTTCCATTTTTTTATTTTTCCTTTTTCTGACAATCTCCGTAAATAAATCCCTCGCGGCAAAATATCCTTCGCTGGATGTTCCGGAAGACATTTTGCTCCACGTGAAAGAAGCTGCTTCCTCCCAGTCCCCCTATTCCGGCAATCATTCCGTAAAGCAGGCTGTGGACGGCTCTATGGAATCCGCCAACTGGCATGTTCCCGGAGTGCATCATGTGGAGGGGGAATTTGTGTTTGAAGTGCCGGAGACCATTCATTACATCATTTTTTCCGGAGCCGATTTCAATGAAATTGCCGTGTCCGCCATGTCCGGCTCGTCTTGGAAGGACCTTGGAAAATTCGATATCGGCGGCTCCAGGATGATCAGATTTAAAAAGCCTCTTCAAAAGGTTCGGAAAATCAGGTTGACGGTTGATTATCCCGAAGGTTCCTCTCCGTCTTTTACCGTACGGGAAATCAGCTTTTACAAAAGGGTGGAGTTCGCACTTAACCGGAAATTGCTGAAAGTATTTAAGGACACGAGCTGCTCCTCCATCAATCCCAGGTGTACCCTGACGGACCTCAAGGCTCTTCCGGAGTTTTTACAGATGATTGCGAAGAAAATAAAATCCGGCGATTATGAAGACAAAGAATTCCGCATTGCTTCCTATAAGGCTTACAGCCATCCGGAGTTTGCTGCGAAGGTGAGAAATATCAACGCCCTGAACAAATTTGACAATCCTACCGGAATTGTCGCGGAGAAAGGAGATGAAATTCTTGTGTTCGTAGGACCTACCCATGGAGAAGATATTGGGCTGGCCTCCGTTTCTCCAGCGGGAATAGAGTCTTCCTCCTATCCTTTGAATGAAGGGGTAAACAAAATTAGAATCAACCGTTCGGGATTGCTTTACGTGATGTATCACACCGATATCAGCACGCCCAAGAAGCCGATAACGGTGCATATTCCTGTGGGAAGCGGCATAGTGAATGGATATTTTGACGTGACGAGGCACACGGATAAGGACTGGAAGCGTATGATCAGCAACGCCCCGCATAGCATGTTCGATATCGTTGGGCGGAATTCCATGATGATTCTTCACACAAAGTACCTGAAAGATTACAGTCCGGATTCCATTACGAAATCCGTCAGGGTATGGGATGAAAGCGTCAAGGCCATGTGGAAAATCATGGGATTTGACAAGTATCCCCAGCCGCACAATAACCGGCAGCTTGGCGTTTCCGTAGAAGGAGGAGCCCATATGTTTGCAACCTGGTATTACTGCGGCTACAGTATTGGAGATCAGGGAAATACGCTGAAAAATGAAGTGCTCGCTCCTGGAGTTCTTCAGGGAAACCGCCTTTGGGGAATCGGGCATGAAATCGGTCATTGCTACCAGCATCCGTTCAACTGGCGCAGCATGTCGGAAAGTTCCAACAATTTTTTTGCCCAGCTGATTCTGGACCAGGTGACCAATGCCATTAATGGCAATGAGCAGGCCTCCGATATGGAAAACCCGTGCAAATACCTGCTTTCAGAAGCGGTAAAGGGCATGCCGTTCCATGATTTGAACGGCTGGGCCAAATGGGGTTTTGCTCAATATTCCTTCTATCTGTATTTCCATAAGCTGGGAATCAATCCCGAATTTTATCCTAGGCTGTTTGAATCATTGCGGCGCAAGCCGCTTTCCAGGCAGGCGTATGAGGTTTCCGAAGCCCATTTGGCCTTGTATGAACGCATTTGCAATATCAGCAGGACGGACTTTACCGATGACTTTGAAATTTTTAATTGGTTTGTCCCGATTGACCGCAAGGGGCATCAATATGGGGATTACAGTTTTAAAATGACAGAGGAAATGGCCCGGGCATCCAAGGCCCGCATTGCCGCCAAACGGTACCCCAAACCGAAATTCCGCATTGCCTTCCTGCATCAGCATGGAAAGACGGTCAATTTGTGGGGGCAGAATCTGCATGGGTCCCAGCTCAACGGCTATTGGACCAAATACAAGCAGAACGCAAAACTCAGCCCGTCTGTAAGCGCCTCCAAAAAGGATAACATGATTATTGTGCGGAATGGGGAAAATGCAGCCGCTTTCTGTGTAGTGACCAATGGAAAGGTGGTAGGTTATTATGACCGTCAGAAGTTTGACGTTTCCGGCGTGGAATGGAATGATACCTCTAAAGTGTACGCCATCCCGATTCAGACGGCGGAACCTTATAAGTTGATTTATGCTGCCGGGCGTTCCTGACCGTGTTTTGGAGGTTTGGGAAAAGCCTCCCGAAAAATCATATTCCGGGAGGGGCGGGTATTGGGACGCCTGCTATTCGGGTGCCTTGAAGTTATATACGGGCCTGATGCGTTCCACGATTTCCGCCGTTTCATGGATGTTGTCCAGCACGCTCTCGCCATCCTTGTAGGCCATTGGCGCTTCATCCAGCGTAGCGCGGGAAACGCAGGTGGAGAAAATACCCTGCATGGAAGCCTCGAATTCCTCCAGGGAAAGATTGGCTTTAGCCTTTTTGCGGGACATGCTGCGGCCTGCGCCGTGCGGAGATGAGGAATTGAATTCTTCATTTCCTTTGCCGATGCAGATGACGGAGCCGTCACGCATATTCAGGGGAACGATGAGTTTTTCTCCGCGTCCGGCCCGGACGGCTCCCTTGCGGATGATTTGGTCTTCCGCAATGTAGTTGTGCACGGTGTCGAAACTTTCCAGATCAGCTGCATCATCCAGCAGTTCATGCAGTATCACGCGGCGGTTCAGGGCTGCGAAGCGCTGAGCCACCTTCATATCCCGCATGTAGTTCAGCGTATTTTCTCCCTGAAGGTAGCAGAGTCCTTTTTTGCGTTCTTTAAGATAGGCGTCCGGACAAGTATCCACGGCGATTTTCTGGTAGCGTTCCGCAATCTTCAGACCGAAATTGCGGGAACCGGAGTGGATGCACAGGAAAGCGTGCTCTTTCCCTTGCGCTATTTCAATGAAGTGGTTGCCTCCTCCCAGAGACCCTACGGAGCGGCGGTGCCTGTCTTTGTCCGTTCTCAGCACGTCCATGCAGATGCGGGAGATTTCTTCATCCAGTTCCGGGTCGTCCAGCAAGGCTTGATGAACGGAGGGACGGGCATGCATCCCGGACGGGACGCGCTCGCGCAGGCGTGCGTCAAAGCTGGAAAAATCCGGCAGTCCGGACAGTCTGGCGGTAAGCACTCCGCAGCCGATATCCACGCCGATCAGGTTGGGAATTACCTTATCCGTTTTCAATTCCGCCGTGAACCCGATGACGCAGCCGGCTCCGGCGTGCACGTCCGGCATGATGCGCACCCGGCTTCCTTCAAAGGCGGGGTGGTTGCAGACGTCCCTGATCTGGGTGCGGGCCAGGTCTTCCAGTTCATCCGTGAATACGCGGGCTTCCGTGTATTTTCCGTCAATGGTGATCATGGTTTTATTCTTTTGGTTGAGGGGCGCGGAGATATGCGGAAAGCGCCTTCGCGCCCTGTGACCTTGTCACCATAATGCATTTGTTGACTCTTGCATTATGTAAGTATTCATATTATATAACTATAAAGTTATGTTTGAGCATCTTTTCGCAGAACGGGGACTGTCCCTGGACCGATTGAAAACCTTGATAGAAGTGGCCAAGGCCGGGAGCATTGCCGCTGCCGCCCGGGGGGATAGTGCGCGGCAGAGCCTGTATTCCCGGCAGATTAAGGAATTGGAGGAATTCTTCGGTGTGGAACTGGCGAGCCGCCGCGGGAAAGTGCTGGCTCTTACCGGAGCCGGGTGGGAGCTGGTGAGGCTGGCCAGTGAAAGCCTGTGCCTGCTGGATGATTTTAAAAGCCGGAGCCGGAATCTGCCCTACCGGTTCACTATCGGAGCCGGGGACAGCCTGCATGCTTGGGTGGCGGCTCCCGTGCTGGCGAGTATCCAGAAACGGGGGCTGCCGTGGCTTTTCGCGCTGGAGAACCTCCGCAACAGTGAGATTCCCTCTAAGCTCCAGAATATGGATATAGACTTCGGCATTGTGCGTACCAGCGCGCTGGAGGCGGAAGGGTTGGAAAGCCGGGTCATTTGCTCCATGGATTATGCGCTGTACGTTCCTGCAGCCCTGGCCGGGAAAAAGGCGCGGGGGAAGAAGGAGGATTTTCTCTGCCTGCTGGAAATGTTCCCCCTGGCAACGCTGGGGGGCGGTTCCGGGTTTCATGCGTTGCTGAAAAGGAATTGCGCTGAGTTCGGCATCAGGCTGCGGGTGCACTGTGAAACGCAATCTTTCCCTTTTGCGGCCCGCATGTTGAAGAGCGGAGCGTTCATGGCAATCCTGCCCTGCATGGCGGAAAAAGAACTGGGGGCGGGATTTGTCAAGGTTACTCATCCGGCGCTGGACGGGCTGTCCCGCAGTATTTCCCTGGCCTGGAATCCGCGGTTGCTGCGCGTGAGGCCTTCAGCCAAACGGGTAATTGATGTTTTTTCCATCCCGGAACGGGAGTGATGGAAGGAAAATCAATCAGAATCCACGCCCAATTTATTTTTACGGTAGTGGTCCAGGGAGATGCGGTAAAAATATACGATCGCCAGCAAATTCAGCAGGGCTCCCGTTCCGAAGGCCCAGTTCAGGTTCAGGTACGCGTAAATTTTGCCTCCCAGGAACATGCCTGTTCCCACCCCGATGTCAAAAGCGGTGAAAAATGTGGAATTGACGGCTCCCCGGTGGCCGCGGTCCGCCATGTTCAGTTTCATGGTTTGGAACGTGGGGATGAAAATGCCGAAGCCAAAGCCGATGAGGATGGCGGAAGCGTAATAGATCCATTCCAGCGGCGCCAGCGCCAGCGCGCCGAAACTGACGGTCAGGATGCTCAGGGAGATGACGGAAAGCTCCGCCACGCGTCCGCGGTCGATTTGCCTGCCTACCATGAACCTGGAGACCAGCATGCCCAGCCCCATCAGCGCGTAAAACAGCCCGGCGTATTTGAACCCGTGCATTTCCCCGTACAGGGCGGAATACACGGCCACCACGCCATAAGAGAAGGTGGCGATCATCACGTTCACCGCCAGCGGAATGCCCACGCGCAGCACAAGACGGTCCAGTACCTTTTTAGGCGTTTCATACACGGGGTCCTGAACAGGGCTCCTGGGAACGCGGATGAGAGATGCAATGCCCGCTCCGGCCAGGCACAGGAGCAGGGAGCTCCAGGTAATCACGTAAAAGCCGTACTGCTGGTATACCTGAAGGCCGATGACGGGGCCCAGGCACATGCCCAGCGTCATTGTCATGCCGAAGAAGCCCAGGCCTTCCCCGCGGCGGGCAGGGGGGATGATATCCACCGCCATTGTCGGGCCGGAGGTGGTCATGCCTCCCCAGATCAGGCCCTGTATGAAGCGCGTCAGGAAAAACGCCAGGGCGGTGGCGGCCGCAGCATACCCTGAAAAGGACAGAGCCAGCATAATGTAAACCGTAATGTAAATCTTCTTGCGGTCTCCGGTATCCACCCGGTGTGCGAACCAGGGGCGGGAGATAATGGCGGCCAGAACATAAATGGACATGATCCAGCCCAGCCAGCCGGAGGAGACCTGCAATTGTCCCGTCAGGTACAGTGGGAGGACGGGCACCAGTTCATAGAAGGCCAGCCCCGTCATTAAGTTGGCGCAACAGGCCAGGATGTAGTCTCGCGTCCAGAGAGGCGCTTTGACGGATGGTGCGGTTTCCGCCGCCAATTCATCTCTTGTCCGAGTCATGCAGGGGTTGTACAGCCGTTGGGAAAAGTTTCAAACGGCCTGACGTGTCATGATGATGAGCGGGGGGAGGAAGGCCCTGATGAATCCTTGTTGGGAGACGTTATTCATTTTCACGGGAAAAGGTTACGCCCACCAGCGTGTCTCTCCCGTCAATGGCATTCAGATAGTCGAATACTTCTCCGCAGGGTGTTTCGTTCTCAATGAGGAAAATGAATGCTCTGCGCTGGTTGATATGTTCATTTGCCATATTGGCGAAAGCCTGAAGGTCGTTTTTCCGGGATGGACCGGATGGTTTTTTCTGGATACGCCAGTAAACAAGCTGGTAGTTCCCTCTTTCCGGGTAAGGGGACCGGATGAATTTCACGATGGGATAAACGGGTTTCCGGGAAGGTGTTTTGTTGAAAACAAGAAAGTCATCTTCACGGAAAGGATGTTCCAGAACGGCATCGTCGGGAAGGCAGGGAATGTCCGGGTTCATGTCTTTTTCAGATTCTGGATCAGATTCCGGGGCCATATCCGTGGAGACGGGAAGATCCCAGCAAATTCCATTTTCAAAGGCGGACGCGATGGCATCCCCTCTTTTCAAACGGAGATTATTCACGCCATGCGCATAAGCCTCCGATATGCCCTCAGCGATGCGGAACCAGGGAAGGGACGGATTGTCCAGATTGATGGTCAGGCATCTTTCACAGGCCGAATCCGTCTTCCATTCCTGTATGGGGCCGGGCAGTTCCGATGCGTTCACGATTATTTCTCCGGGCAGCAAGGCGCTTTCCTTTTTAGAGCATGCCCCGAAGAGGAAGCTGATGAAGAGAGGGAGGAAAACGGCAGGAAGACGAAGAAGAAGCATTTATTCATTCTTCTTATATAGTTTTTATTGCATGTCAAAAGAATAGAGAATGCGGTACATGCCGGGAAAGATGGCGCTGTCTCCCGCTCCGGAATATGCCTTCTTTTTTGCGTGCAGGACGGCGCGGGCATGGTAGGGTACATGGTATGAGCGTAATCACCAAGCGTGGAGACAGCGGAGAAACGGACCTGATGTTCGGCAGGCGTAGTCCCAAGACAGCGCCGCGCATTGAAGCTTACGGAACGGTGGATGAATTAAATTCCCTGATTGGCGTGGTGCGCCATTCCGGGGTAAGCTCCCGGACGGTGGAGATGCTGGACGGCGTCCAGGCTCGCCTGGTGGGTGCCATGGGGGAACTGGCCACGATGGAGGAGGATTTGCCCAAATATGACGCCAAGGGGTACGCCCGCATTAAGGCGGAGGATGTGGCATGGCTGGAGGAACAGGCCCATTTGCTGGAAAAGGAATGCGACATCCGTTTCAAAGGCTGGGCCCGCCCGGGCAAGGAAGGATCGCTGGGCTCCGCGTATTTGGACCTGGCCCGTTCCGTCTGCCGCCGTGCGGAACGCCGTGTGGTGGCATTGAGGCTGGATCATGCCCTGAGCAACGTGAACACGGCCCTGTTCCTGAACCGCCTTTCCGATCTCTGCTGGGTGCTGGCCCGTTTTGAGGCGCTGGCCGCAGGGGAAAAGATCCAGGCCTGAGCAGGCCGTTTCCGCCCGTCCTCCTGTTCCGGCATGTTGCGTATCTGCGCGATTCCCGTGTCGGGAGAATCTCGTGAAAGAATGGTTTTGCCGCAGATCCATGTCCGGGTGGCAATTCCCCGGAATGGTTCTCCGTTGTTTCCTGGGGACGGCTTTCCGGTCAGTCCAGCGGCAGGATGGAAGTAACCAGCATTTTGAATCGTTCCCGGGCAATGACGGAATGAGGTACTCCGGCGGGAATCAGGAGGCTCTTTCCTTGGGGCAGATTAACTTCTTCATTGCCTACGGTGAAGTAGGCCGTCCCGTCCAGAATCTGTATCAGCGCAGGGCCGGGCGTCTGGTGGGTAGGGAGGAGTTGCTCGCTGTCAAAGGCCAGAATGGTCATGTTGACTCCTTTGGAGCGTACAAGGGCCAGACTGGTGATTTGCCCTTCGCGGTAATCAGTCAGGTCGGCGTAATTAAAGGGAGTGCGTTCGGGGATGTGCTGAATGGCTGTCATGTAAATTGGACACCCTTGTTGGCCCTTTCCGTTTCTTCATGACAGGCTTCCGGGAAAAAGGTCCGCTTCAGACCTCACTAAAACAGCCTTGTAGATATCTACAAGGCTGTTTTATTTTTGTTTTGTCATACATTTGTATTTGTAATACGACCGTATAAATAGAGAAACCGCCTGCACTTCAAGGTGCGGGCAGTTACTCTTAATCGGCAATAGGCGGCAATCCTAATTCTTTGAGAAATTCATTGTGACGATCCAAGGCCTCTTTCGACCGTTTTGCAATCTCTTTCAATTCGTCATTGACCTTTTGCAGGTCGATCGGCTCCTCCTCTTGTGCCGTGCTGACATAACGGGTAATATTCAGATTGAAATCTTCCTTTTCGATCCGCTCCAATGAAATCCGTTTGGAATAGCGTGGCTCTTCTTTGCGGAATTGATAAGTTACTACAATTTTTTCAATATCTTTCTCTTCCAACCGATTTTGCCGCTTATCTTTCTTATATCCTTCGCTGGCATTGATAAACAATATGTCGTCAGATTTCTTGCACTTCTTCAGTACCAGAATGCAAACAGGAATACCCGTGGAAAAGAAAAGGTTGGCAGGCAGTCCGATGACCGCGTCGAGGTGGCCGTCTTTCAGGAGCTTGGTCCGGATGTTCTTCTCCGCACCCCCGCGGAACAATACGCCGTGAGGCAGGATGATGGCCATCGTGCCGTCTTCACGCAGGAAATGAAAGCCGTGCAGCAGGAAGGCGAAGTCGGCCGCCGATTTGGGAGCTACGCCGTAGTTTTTGAATCGAAAATCGTTCGCCAACTCCTCTTTCGGTTCCCAGCGATAGCTGAATGGTGGATTGGCGACGATCGCATCGAATTCTATTTTCTTCGACGGATTCATTTCATTTAGTATATCCCAATCGTTGAGAAGAGTATCTCCATGAAAAATTTCGAACTCGGAATCCTTCACCCCATGCAGCAGCATATTCATGCGGGCGAGGTTGTAGGTCGTGATATTCTTCTCCTGCCCGTAAATCTTGCCGATGCCGCGTCTGCCGTCGCGGTTCATCTGATGACGGACATTCAGAAGTAGCGATCCGGAGCCGCAAGCGAAATCGAGAACCTTGTCTATTCTCTTTTTCGGACCGGTTGTCGGATTTTGGCTATCCAATGTCACAATCTTCGAAAGGATGGTCGAAACCTGTTGCGGAGTATAAAATTCGCCGGCTTTCTTTCCTGAACCGGCCGCGAATTGGCCGATCAGATATTCGTAAGCGTCGCCCAGTGTATCGGAGTCGTTAGAAAATGCCGTGATACCGTCTGCGATCCGCGTTATAATCTCGCATAACTTTTTATTGCGTTCGGTATAGTTTTTCCCTAATTTTTCAGAATCGAGATTGATTTCCGAGAACAATCCTTGGAACGTACTTTCAAACGATTCGTTTTCAATGTACTTGAAGCCGTCTTGTAGTGTTTGCAACAAATCGTTGCTCTGCGTTCGGGCCAACTCGTATATGTTTTTCCACAGATATTGCGGATCGATTACATAATGAATCTTACGCCGCATCTGCTTCTCGAAATCTGCGATATCAGCGGGGTTCTTGTCGTACCAGATTTGCAGGGGTGTATTTACCTTCAATTTCTGCATTACGTCCGTCGACGTGTTCGGATAGTCCGAACCGAGCTCTTTTTTTACGGCTTCTTCGTAATTGTCGGACAGATAGCGCAGAAACAGAAATGAAAGCATATAATCGCGGAAGTCGTCCGCGTTCATCGCTCCTCGCAGTTTGTCTGCAATGCCCCAAAGAGTTTTACCTAATTTTTGTTGTTCTATGGCGGTCATTATGCGTGCAATACGAAGTTATATTTAGTAATAATTCCATCGAAAATCTTTTTGAATAGTTCCTTATTGTCGGGAACTAACTCTTTGGCCTCATATCTGAAAACGGTTTTGTGGGATAACGTATTGACGATGCGGGCCATTTCATCCGTATCGGTCAGCCCGATTTGTTCCAAAACATATGCAAATCTGCCTACACCCAAAAACGATGCTATATTCTCCAAAATCTGCCGTAATAATGCAAAATGATATGCATAGATTCGATCCTCGTCGAGTGCTTTTTTGAGAACTTGAAGCAACTCCAGATGATAGAGAAACACATCGTTACTCGGATTGTGAAAATCGACGTTCTCACCATCCTTTTTCAAGATATACAGCTGCAAATACTCCCTATACGAGCTGGCCTTTTCGCCTTTTTTGAGCCAATCGCATAAAATCGAGAATAGCCCGATATGATGTGTCGTGATAATGATTTTTCTATTCTTGAAATGGCGATCAATCAGATCCATAATTGATGAAACCGTAATGAAAATATTGTGGTCGTCCAGACTCGAAACCGGATCGTCGATAAAGAAGTGTTGCGATTGTTTCCCCTCTCCCGTCCATCCGTCTATATTGAACAAGGCAAGAAAGAAACACCAGATAAATATCTGTTGCTCGCCTCGCGAGATTTTGATAGGGATGTCCTCGTTTCCTTGTGCATCGTCCTCTTTTGCCGTTTCATCCTTTTTTACAAAGAATTGTACATACTCGATACCTTGCGCGGCGTTCGGATAAAGATGGAACCGGAAATCGAATTTAGGCTTATAAGGCGTTAAATGTTCTCTTAATTTATCTTCGTCGAATAACTGATGGTATTGATTGAGTGTGCTGGATTTAATCATCAATCGGATATTCTGCCCGTTGTGCTCCTCGTCATTATCCCACACAAGTAGGTCTTCGCTGTATGCATTGTAATAGACACCGGCATGATTGCCTTTGTTGTTTTTCTTTGTAATGTTTTTATAGGCAATGGATAAGCGTGTTTTTCCTGTTCCGTTGAATGCGTATATAAGAACAATGTTCTTTTTTAGTTTGGCTATTTTTGTCGCTAATTGTTCCATAACTACCATTCATCTATTCTATATTCGGGAATAGTTGCTGCATCAACCCTTTTTTATGGGCTTTGAGGGCCTCGAGACGATTCGTTTGAGCCATAATCAAATCGTCCGCAGAAGAAAGGCAATCGGCGATTTTTTTTTGTTCTTTTTTATCATGGATAGACGGTATGGGCAATAGTATTTCTGAGAACTGTTTATAACTGACCATTTTCCCATCGCGTATACCTTCCAGATTTTTATTCAAATCCCGAATGAATATGCGTGATTTAAAATAGTGTTTAAAAAATTGGTTATCTATATCCAATCTTTTTCTCAAAATTACATAAGCGGGGCTGCAAATTCCTTTGTATTCGGAATATTCTATTCCTCCTTGAAATGATCGAAGACTGATTATAAAGTCTCCAACCTCTACAACTTTATAATTTTCAAGTCCAGATTCAGAAACAATTACCTTATAGTCAATTAAATCCCGTGGAACAGCTCCATATTCTTGTGAAATCGCAAGTACAGGAAGGTCTGAATTGTGATTTTTATTGGATATTAGTTTAAAAACCTTATCTCCATGCAGATATATCCATTCTCCGGCATTTTGAAATTCGGGGAAACGAAGAGCAGGAACCGTTTTCCCTTCGGCTGGGAAAAGTTGTTGCATCAAGCCCTTTTTATGGGCTTTCAGCTCGTCTATCTTATTCTCCGTTGCCTTTATCAACGCATCGATTGAAGCCAAACAATCGGCGATTTTTTTTTGTTCTTTTTTATCATGGATAGACGGTATGGGCAATAGTATTTCTGAGAACTGTTTATAACTGACCATTTTCCCATCGCGTATACCTTCCAGATTTTTATTCAAATCCCGAATGAATATGCGTGATTTAAAATAGTGTTTAAAAAATTGGTTATCTATATCCAATCTTTTTCTCAAAATTACATAAGCGGGGCTGCAAATTCCTTTGTATTCGGAATATTCTATTCCTCCTTGAAATGATCGAAGACTGATTATAAAGTCTCCAACCTCTACAACTTTATAATTTTCAAGTCCAGATTCAGAAACAATTACCTTATAGTCAATTAAATCCCGTGGAACAGCTCCATATTCTTGTGAAATCGCAAGTACAGGAAGGTCTGAATTGTGATTTTTATTGGATATTAGTTTAAAAACCTTATCTCCATGCAGATATATCCATTCTCCGGCATTTTGAAATTCGGGGAAACGAAGAGCAGGAACAATTCCTTGTCGCGTATCTTTTTCGTTAGTTTTCATAAGCCGAAAGTCCTGATATTTCGTGGCCGTCGGCCAGTCGTTTCAACAAGGGGACAAGATCGTCCATCAAAGCCAACTCCTTTTGAGTACGGGCTTTCCAACCCAAGCCGAGCGGGGCGAGCAAATCGCCGAGTTTCTCGCCGTCGAAGATTTCGCGTTCGACGATCTCTTTGACAAATGCGTCCAAAACAGAAAACTCCAAACCGTATTTGGTTGCTAAAATCGTAATCTCATTTTTATATTTCTCTGCCTTAAATAGTTCGTAGCCTTCTTTTATTTCCTGTTCGGTCTTGCCGTTGATCTCGTCGAGGCTGTTGATGTAGGCGACAATATCGTCTTTCTCCTCCATCAGATTCGCACTCGATGCGACCAATGCGATAAGCTGCTCTTTGGTAATCCGCTTTTTGGCAGTACCCCGATTCATATATCGGGCGATAAGGCCCATGATATAGTCGTAATCGATAATTGCCGATGCGAACAGCACGAACTCGAAATCAAGGTCTTCAATCTGTCGGCTAACCTCCTTGCCTCCTCTTTTTTCGCGCTTTTTCTTCAGCTCGCGGGCCTTTTCGAGATACATCCCCCTGAAAGCCCGAAGCGTGTCTTCGGGTAACAGCGATTCGATTTTGGCTTTGTCATCCGCCTTTATATCCGTATACTGTTCCAGCTGGGTTTTGAAGCGTTGTACCTCTTTGAAACAGTTGATAAATCCGGCACGCGCTTCATCACCACGGAGATTATTGACTTCCTCAGGCTTGCACTCCAAACCGTGCGATTGCATATACTCCTCCAGTTTGGAAATGGCCTCCTCGTATTTTTCGATAACCTTCGGGGCCGGATCGACCAGCCAAATCTGTTTCGGGTTGTCGATTTTTTCTCCCGAAAACCGGGCGATCGCCTGATCGACTGCGGCCTCCTGTCCTCGGAAATCGAGGATATTGCCGTAAGGTTTCGTATCGTTCAAAATACGGTTCGTGCGCGAAAAAGCCTGAATCAGACCGTGCCACTTCAGGTTCTTATCGACATACAACGTATTTAGGTATTTGGAATCGAAGCCGGTCAGCAACATATCGACGACGATAGTAATATCGGTCTTATACTTATGCGGAACGTCTTTATTTCTGTATTTCTGCGACTTTATGCGCCCTTGAACATCCTGATGATAAGCATCGAATTCCGCGATCGAATGATTCGTCCCGTATTGTTCGTTATAATCGGAAATAATCGTCTTGAGAGCCTCTTTTTTCTTGTCGGGCTCTTGCTGGTTATCGAAACGCTCTTGGGGCAAATCTTCTTGAATTTGCTGCACATCCTTGTTGCCTTCGGCCGGCGGAGAGAAGATGCAAGTAATATTCAGCGGTTCGTAGTCGGAATCTTTCGTCATTCTTTCCTGCTGAACCCCCTTGAACAGATTATAGTATTCGATGGCATCGTCGATTCGTTCGGTAGCCATAATTGCATTGAATCGGCGTGAATCGGTCGCTGCATCATGCCTGCTCAATATGGCGTCTACAACAGCTCGTTTTGTAAGGGCACTTCCTTTCTGTTGATTCTCGCCATCGGGTTTGAAATAATCGATATGGAAACGCAATACGTTTTTGTCGTCGATAGCATGTGTAATCGTATATGCGTGCAACTCTTTCTCGAAAATATCGGCGGTCGTTTTGTATGAACCCTCTTCACCGTCTATTTGCGTATACGTCGAGTTTTCGACGAAAATCGGCGTGCCGGTAAACCCGAATAATTGCGAATTAGGGAAAAACTCCTTGATCGCTTTATGATTGTGACCGAATTGAGAACGGTGGCATTCATCGAAAATGAATACGATACGCTTATCCTTCAATGGCTTCAATCGTTCTTGATAATTCTTTTTATGCTTCGGATCAAGAGCGATGCCCAACTTCTGAATGGTCGTAACAATTACTTTATCGGCATAATCGTCCGACAGCATCCGGCGAACCAGTGTTTCCGTATTGGTGTTCTCCTCGACGCAATTTTCCTGAAACTTATTGAACTCCTCGCGGGTTTGACGATCCAGGTCTTTTCGATCCACGACGAACAGACATTTGTCGATATCCGGATTGTCTTTCATCAGGGTGGAAGCCTTGAACGAAGTGAGCGTCTTACCGCTGCCCGTCGTATGCCAGATATAGCCGTTTCCGCGGTTTTGATGCACGCAATCCATAATCGCTTTTACGGCATAAATCTGATACGGACGCATAATCAACAGCTTTTGCTCGCTCGCGATCAATACCATATAAAGGCTTATCATCTTGCCGAGTTCACATTTGGCAAGCACGGCACTCGAAAAGGCGTCGAGATTGGTTATTTTCGTATTTCGTTCCGTCGCGTACTGATACACCGGAAGGAATTGTTCGTCGGCATTGAACGAGAAATGCTGGTTGTTATTATTTGTGAAATAATATGTATTAGTCTGGTTGCTGACAACGAATAACTGTATGAAACAAAGCAAGGACTTCGTGTAGCCGTTTCCCGGATCGTTTTTGTAATCCACGATTTGCTGCATGGCACGCCGTGGACTGACGTCGTAGGCTTTCAACTCAACCTGCACAACCGGAATACCGTTAATCAACAGTATGACATCATAACGATGATGGCTGTTATCGGTATTCATTCGCAGTTGGTTGATTACTTCGTAATCGTTCTTACACCAATCCTTAATGTTGACCAGCGTGTATTGCAACGGTGTTCCGTCTTCGCGGGTAAATGTGTTTCGCTCGCGCAATCTTTTGGATGATGCAAAAACATCGGGATTGATGATCTCTTCGAGCAGCCGATCGAATTCCGAATCGGACAATTTCACGCGATTCAATGCCTCGAATTTTTGCCTGAAATTGGCAACGAGGGAGTTTCTGTCATGAATATCATCACGATAGATATATTTTAACTGTTCGGTCAGCTTCCGAATAAAACTTTCTTCTATCTGTTTTTCTCGACTCATATCGTTTTCGCAGCGTTTACAATACACCCAATTAAGTACAAATATAGTAAATTATTTGGTTGTCACGCAACCATAAGTTGTGAACACTCTGCATAATTATTTCTTTTTTATCGAATTGGATTTATCTGTTAAACTTTGGAACTCTCCAGATTTTCTTCTTGCTTGTTCTTCGAGTATGATTTTTTGGCGAATGGTTCGTTCGTATTCTTCGACATCTTTTTTCATTTGGTGGATTTTGGTGTTATCGCGGTTCAGTTCGAATAACTCTTCCAGTTCGGCAATGCGTTCGGGTAGCGCTTCGCCTTTCATTTTAATATAGCGGTATTTCAGGTCGTTGTCGATGCGGTCGTAGTTCGGGCGGGTGGCGAGATAGAGTGCCGACGACAAGATCACGCAGCTTATGAAAAGGAGCAACACCAAAGATAGGGCGAACGGAGATTCGCAACTGAAAATCACTCGGTGTTGCGCTATTCTCGGTGGCAGTTTGACGGGGATTTCGATTGCGTCTACCGACGATTGCAGGTTATCTATGCCAGCCTGCGTTTTTGCATTGTTTCGCTCAATGTTCTCCAATCGTTCGGCTAGCTGGGTTATTATTGTTTGATGCCGCTCTTGTTCGGAATGAATGATTTGCTCAACTCGTGCGGCAGGTCGTTATCGGTCGGTTGGCGATTTTTGTCCGATAGTTCAGCTTTGATGGTTTTGACCATCGTTTCCTTGAAGTCTTCGTACATTTCGTAGGACATCATATTATTTTCTTTCATAATAAATTACAGTTTCATTTTGGGTTTAGTCGTTTTTCGGTCTCGTAGTTTGCGTTTCCGCTCCATGTAGGCAATCGCCATCGCTTCGGCAGCGGTATTCAGTAGTGCTGTGATGCGGGCAATATGTTCTTCGGGGCTTTCGCCGGATTTGCGTTGGAGTTGGGCCACAGATAATCCGATAGGCGAATCATTGGGTGGCAGCGGCAATGCTCCGATATTACCACCGAAGTTTATCAAACTAATATCTGCTTGGCCCTTATTTCCGCTTCCGCTCATATTGCCGAACAGAGTGGTGAATGTCGACCGATAATTACCAATAGCAGCATTAAAGCTCTTTGCAAGGGCAGTTCGACGTTGGGTTTGTTGTTGTGTCTGTGTAAAGTGCCGGTTCAACTTTAAGTAGCTGAATTGCCGGTCGATTTTCGAGCCGGAGAACTCGAAACTGTTTTTGCTGAATAATACCCCTTGTTTTCGGTCGGTCGAACCGCAATACTTATAACGCATGACAATTCCTTGATTTTTCAGCCGATGCTCCAAATCATTCCAGTTACCGCAATTAGGCAAACTCGTTTTAATCGTATCGTATATCTCATACTTCGTCTTATCCGGTTCTCGCAGTCGTCCCTGTCGTACCGATTCTTTACCCGGCGCAACTGAACACGGTTCAGTAGTTCGATATCGAGCAAGCGAACTTGATTTCTGATTCTTTCGATTTTTTCCATGCTCAACGCCTGCAAGGATTCCCCGTCACGACCGTAATAATGGCCCTGATAATCGATCGGAATTCCTTGCGGAGCAGGCGGTATCTCGAACATCACAACTCTTTTGCCGTTCGTATACCGCAACTCGTGTATTTCGACGAACGTATGCCGGCCCGCAGTCTGATCGGCAATCTTTTTCTTCATCGCATCGAGTGCCGGACGGCTATTCTTGTATTGGCTTCCGACAACCTCGTGCGTATCGTTCTCCACACCGAAGACCAGCCATGCGCAAGGCCTGCCCTTCAAATTGGCTTCGTTGCTCAATGCCGAGCAATATGCCCCAAATCCCGGTCGTCGAAATTCCGCTCCGCTCTCTTGAATTCCACCACTTCCGTTTCTGCGGGCAGGGTCAGCAATGAATCGAGTATATTCGTTAGTTTTTCAACCGTCATCTATTTCCAATTTTCTGTAAAGTTACAATTTATTCGCAAATAATAGGAGTTAAAAACGTATCTTGCAAAGGCTCGTTCGTGATTTTGTTACCACCGTAAATTTTACGGCGGTAATATTTCGAACTACCTGCCGCTGAAATAGGGATGATTCATCAACTCCATCGCCGTCTGCTCTTCCGTAATCTTGATGTATTTCATGAACTCCTTTTCGGTCTTGTGGCCCGTGATTTTCATGATGGCGATGGTCGGGAGGCCCGCCAAATACATGTTCGTTGCACCGCTGCGGCGTGCCGTGTGGGTCTTTACCAAATCGCACTTCTCGACCAAGTGCGTCTTCTTCTCTCCGTTCTCGACGTATGACACTTCGATTTTTTCCGTGATGCCCGCCTCCCGCGCAACCTCCTTGATGAATTTGTTCACTTTCTGTTCGTAGGACTTCGGCAGTCGGTTCTCGTATTTATCCAATATCGCCTGTAATTCGGGCCGGACGGGAATAACGACGTGGTTGCTCGTCTTCTGCTGCTTGAGGTCGATGACCCGCTGTCCGCTCTCCAGCGTGCGGATATTGCCCTCGTTGATGGTCGAGTAGTCGCTGAACTGCTGCGCCGTATAACAGCCGACCAGAAAGACGTCGCGTGCAATATCCTTGTGCTTATCGCCCGACAGATCGAGGTCGGCAATGGCACGGATTTCCGATTCGGTCAGATAGATATTCTCGACATCGGCGGTCAGCACGCGGAATTTGCGGCTTTCGATCATGCCGTTGTCGTGCAAACCCTCTTCGCGTGCAGCCCGCATGATGATCTTCAGCTCCTTGACGTGGCGGCCGATGGTGTTGATCGAATAATCTTTCGCCGAGAACCACGCCACGAAATCGTCGTAGAATTTCAGATTGATATCGCTGAAATCGAATCGCTTCCGCTTCGCCTTGCAGAACTCGTCGAACTGAATGATGAACCCCTTATAGTTCTTGATCGTCGATGAGCCGTAGCGTAGTTAACCAAATACTGACTATCGGCGTAGAACTGGTTTCCGCGTCCGACCGTAAACAGTATTTGAATCTTGGCCAGCTTATTTTTCTGCGTAGAACGCATGCGATAACAAAAAGCTGCCATAATCGTCGATATTATCTGTTGCAAATGTAATCATTTTTGCAATACATTTGTCATACATCAACGAAATTTTCTAAAATTTCCAGACATCGCAATTAACAAAATTGCGATATAATATATTGAAACACAAATCAAATAAGATAAAATAGAATTAAAATCGATTAGTTTTTGTGGCGGCCGCTCCAGACCCGGTAGCGGACCTTGGCATTCAGCATTCATATGGTGCTTACTTACGGAGTCAGCGTCCTGAATTCATAGGCGTGAGGTCGGATTCACAAGTAAACAACAGTCATTCTATACATGAAAAATACAATTTACTTCAAGAAAAATTGTGTAGGAAAATGCAGATTTGATTCTGTTGCAGGGAGAATCGGATTTGACTTCCGGATGGGATTGTTTCCATATACGGGCGTATTGCTGTCAGCGGTTCCGCCGCCCGCGGCCGGATATGCCCTTCTCCTGTTTGGCGGGGAAGGCCGTTTTTCCCGTTTGCCGCGGTTTCTCCCGTGAGACGATGGCGAAATCCGCCCACTGCTGCTCCCTGTCCACTTTCACGGGGATGACGGGAACGCGCAGCCCTGCGCACAGCACGGAACCATGGTCGTTTTTCCAGCGGCTGGCAAACGCCTCATACACCCAGCGGCCGCCGGGAAGCTTGTCCGGTTTGACCAGCCCCTTAATCTGGAGACGCGGGATTTCCAGCAAAATGCCGAAGTGGCGCGTTTCCGTAACCAGAGCTTCGTGCACTTCCGGATGATCCGTGTAGCACTGGCCTTCCAGCCATTCGAAGAGCTTCATCCGGTTCGCGTCCTTTTCCGCGCTGGCGGAAATGCGTTCCGTTTCTGAAATGTGTTCTGCTTCTTCCTCCAGCCTGCCTGTACTGCCTGCTCCTTTAGCTCCTTTGGGAGGGTTGGCCAGCAGGGGACTCAGGGAGCGGTGTACCACCAGATCCGCGTAACGGCGGATGGGGCTGGTGAAGTGGCAGTAATTGGGGGTGGCCAGGCCGTAGTGGCCCAGGGGCTCCGTGTCGTACCTGGCCCTCATCAAGCTTTTCAGGAGCGCCAGCTTAAGCAATTGCTCGTCCGGGGAACCCTTGATGGATTTCATCAGTTCATTCAGGTACTGGCGTTGGTCGATATCGTGCACGGGATGCCCGTACAGTCTGCACAACTGGCCGAATTCAAAAAGTTTGGCGGAATCCGGTTCTTCGTGGACACGGTAGATGGTGGGACGGTTCCCGTTTTTCAGGGCCAGGGCCACGGCTTCGTTGGCGGCCAGCATGCACTCTTCAATGAGCTGATGGCTTTCATCGTACTCTTCCGTGATGATGCCCGTCACGCGGCCGTCCTTGTCCATAACGGCTCTCACTTCCGGGAAGTCCAGATCCAGGGCTCCCTTGGCGTAGCGGTTGCGGCGCAGAATGGAGGCCAGATTCCAGGCTTCCCGCACCGTGGAGGGAACTTCCCCTTTGTCGTTTCCTTTCAGCATGGCGAAGGCCTCCTGGTAGGTCAGGCGCGCCTTGCTGCGGATGAAAGCGTCAGCAAAGCGGGCACGGAGCATCTTCCCCTTTTTATCAAATTTCATTTCGCATACTTTTGTCAGGCGCACGACATCCGGCCGCAGGCTGCACAAATCGTCGGAAAGGCGGGGCGGGAGCATCGGAAGAACGCGGTCCGGCAGGTAGGTAGAGTTGCCGCGGCGCAGGGCTTCCCCATCCAGCGAGCCGCCGGGCTTGACAAAATGGGAGACGTCCGCAATGTGAACGGCCAGCGTCCAGCCGGACGGAGTGGCCGTGATGGAAATGGCGTCGTCAAAATCCCTGGCGCTTGCCGGGTCAATGGTGATGACGGTACGGTCCGTCCAGTCTTCCCGGCGGGCGAGTTCCCCGGGGGAAGGTGTTTGAGGCAGCGTTTCCAGCTCCCGGAGCACGGAGGCGGGGAATTCCACGGAAAGGCCATATTTTCTGATAACGGCTTCCATGTCCACGTGAGGCTCGTCCGGATAGCCGAGCACCTCCACGATTTTCCCGCGCGGGGCTTTCTTTTCCTCACCGCAGGTTATGGGCTCCACGGAAACCAGTTGGCCGGGAAGCACCTCCATGGCGGGTTTTTCCGCCAGTTCAATGGATGACGGAGAGCTTACGCCGTCCCCCAGCACGCGGCCCGGCTTGTTTTTTCCGGTGCGGAAGACGCCAAGCCATCGGGAGCGCGCGCGTTCCGTCACTTCCTCCACGCGGGCTTTCATGTCGGCATCCGGGGAAGAAAAGCGATTTCTGCGGATATTCCTCCGTCCCCTGGCTGCCTTGCGTTCCACGCGCACGGCCACTCGGTCCCCGTCCAGGGCGGTGCCCAGATGGTTGGGTTTAAGTTCCAGTTCCGGAACGGCTTCCGTGTCCCATCCCAGAGCCGCAGCGGCGGGATCCCCTTTTCTGGGGAGAAAAAGAATCTTGCCGGAGCGCAGGATGCGGATCATGCCATGCACCAGGTTCCGGCGTTCCCGCTTTAAAGCGTATCTGCCCTTTTGCAGCCGCACGAGTTTTCCTTCCTCCTCCATCTGGTCCACCAGGGCGCGGAAATCCAGCTTCTGCCGGGAATCCACGTTCAGGGCGCGGGCCAGTTCGGATTTGCTCTGGGGTTCGTAACGTCCGTCTTCCATGTGACGGATCAGGCGGTCTTTAAGGGAATGATTCATTTTGCGGAAGTTCCGGGAAAAGGTGTCTCCCATTCCCATGGGAACCATCATAGGGCGGGTTGCGCGCCGCTTCAAGGCGCAGGCGGTGCATGCCGCGTTCGTCAGCGGTTTTTGGCCTGCTGCCGGGCATGCCGTTGTGCGGGACCGTAGTCCGTCTAGGAATTTTTTTAATTATGTGGCATATGGATTGACAATGAACTGTTTTTTGGATTTAATGATGTTTGGTTGTTTTTTATGAAAACATTTATTTTCCAGTTTTTGGCCTGCTGTTTCCTGGCGTTCAACGCGCTGGCGTCCAAGGGCGTTGAAATACGGCATGAAACCCAGTTCTGCGCGGCGGAAGTATATTTCAGGTATCCCGATCGCAACCCTCCCCAGGAGGAGATAGACAAAAGCAACAGGGAAAGAACGACCGTCACCCTCCGGGAATACATCACCCTGACCGCCACGCTGGACGGCAAAGAGCTTCCCGAGGGCACCCGGTGCGACTGGTCCGCCGTGGAAGGAGGGGAATATTTTAAAATCGAAGTTGACGATGTAGATGAAAAACCGGGGCAAGTAACTGTCAACATCAATACCCTGGCCAAAACGCGGCAGACGCTCAAGGTGAAGGCGGAGGTGGACGGGGTGGAGCAGGTGGTGGAATTCACCCTCATCCCGCCCCAGGGGCTGATGTACGCGGGGGCGGAGAGTCCTTTCCGGCAGGCGGAGGAAGAAGCGGCCAAGGTGGGATGCACCGCGGGGCTGAGCGCCCTCCGCATCCTGCGCGTGTATCCCTTGAACGTCAGCTTCACCAATCTTTACTCCCTGGAGCAGCATGCCGGTTATGAGCCCGACCCTCTTCCGGACCATCCCCTGGTCAGCGAGCATGCGCCTTCGCCGGAGCCCGCACGGGTTTCCGTCACCAATGAAGTCTATGACAGCACCAACTGCCTGTATCCGCCGGCGCTCATTGACGCATTCTCGGGGTCCATCGGCTGGACGTGGAAGTGCCGCTGGCAGATATTCGGATGTACGGATGACCCCCAAGGAGGCAGGTACACGAAAGAAAAAGTGCTCTGGGATTTCAACACGGATCAGGTTTTCTCCATCAGGCGCGATCCCGATACGGGAACGGTGCACTACCGGATCCAGAAGTTCAAGGGATTGAACAAAAATGACCCGGGCATCGTCACCGCAACAAGCAACTGATTTTCTTTATGAACTATTACCTTTCCCTCTGTCTTTCCGTGTTTCTTTTCTTTTCCGTCGGGAGCCGCGCGGATGAAGCCGCGTACGGCGACCTTCCTTCCTTCATGAACATCCGGCCCGAAAGGCTTAGCGGGGACGCGCGGCATCTGAAAGACCTGCTGGACCAGGGGAAGCTGGGCGACTTTTACCAGCAGGCGCTGCCCGTGCTCAACAGGGAGCTGTTTGACGAGGACGGCGGAATGACCCCGGAAGAGCTGGAAAACGCCCTGTTCATCAACAACATGGTCGTCAAGGCCCCCTATCAGGACTACCGGCTGGACAACTTTTCCATCTGGATCAACGGAAGTGAGCTGGAAACCAAATTTAAAGCATGTTGTAATCTTTCCAAAATTCAAACCTATGTCAGGGAGAACAAGAGGCTCAGGCAAGGGAAGGAGCTCGCGAGGTTCTGCCTGGAGGCGGAGTTCGAATATATCAGGCGGATGATGCTTCAGGGCGCCGCCGTTTACCGCTACATCGCCGGGCTGGAGGCGGAGCACGGGAAGTTCCATCCCGTGAGGCCGGTCGACACGCTGCCCTACTGGCGTTACCGGGAGACGAAAAACCTCGCCGCCTGCGGTGCGGAAGAGGAACGGCGCAGGAAGGCCCTGTACGAGCGGAACGTGGACGAACTGGTCCGCCTCCGGCAGTCCTTCCGCTGGTATATTGAGAACAGCGAGGGTGTCCTGTTGAATATCGTTCTGAAGCTTCACCCCGGGAATAGGGGCCGCGCGCTGGAAAGGCTGAGGGAATGCGGCTACAAGACGGACCGGGAGCTGGTGGAGTTTCTGGAAAGGACCGGAGGCATGAGAAAGAGAGTTCAATTCCTGTACTCTCCCGGGATGCTCCGGGAACACAGAAAACTCGGGAAGGGGGATTAACCGCCATGGCCGCGAATATCCTGTCGGGGATGGTTCCCCTCAGCCTTTCCTTCTTCCTGCTCTTTTCTCTGGGGAGCCGCGCGGATGAAGCCGCGTACGGCGACCTTCCTTCCTTCATGAACATCC